>PPYF01638328.1_pt1 | contig 140297 bp, 138 predicted proteins | sample 1559871 | NCBI WGS metagenome assembly PPYF01 (sample SAMN08240021, study PRJNA423297) | Human gut metagenome, whole genome shotgun sequencing project. | reverse complement strand
TAAACAGAGAATCGCTATAAACTTATTAGATGTATATAGCGATTCTATAATTTATATGGGGACTTTATCGGGAGCTTACAAAGAAACAACGGATAACATAGATAATATGATTCAACAAAAGATAAATGAAACTCAAAATATTATCTACAAAAAGAATGAATTATATATACAAGGAAGCATAGCTTACTTAGAAGCTTATGCTAAAATTCTTAAAGACGACGCAACGTCTGACAATTACAGTTTCGCTTATGGAAGTTTAGTTAACTCTCTTAATTGTTATTGTAAATATGGTTGCGCCGCTGAAGTAAATATAGATAAGTGTTTATCGGCATTAAAACGTATAATTTCAGATTTCGACAATTTACAGAAACAAAGACATGGAGACAATCCTTTCAATCAATATATACAAAAGAATTTTTCTGATTTAGAATTCTCTAGAGATAATTTATTTGCAAAATTAAAAGCGGGAATTTTAGAGTCGAATAAGACCGGCATCCCTCAAAAATACATAGATGAATTCCTTGAAATTGAAGAAGAAAGAAAAAGAATAATAGAACAAAATAAATTAAGTATTGCCAAGTGGGAAACAAAAATGAAATTAGATAATCAAAACAAGAATAAAGCTCCTGATAATAAAGAATAAATATTATTGATTGAACAATTAAATAGTTTAAATATGTCTTTAATAGTAACTGCATATACACAGGAAGGTATTGTAATAGGTGCCGATAGTTGTATTACAACAAATTTCACACAAGAAGGAAAAGAACTATATAAACATAGCCATTGTGGGAATAAACTATTCTTGTTAAATAAGAAAATTGGAATATCAACTTGCGGTGATGCGATAATTAATGGTATTCTTCTAAGTTCTTTAATCGACCAATATATATGGTCTAAAAAAGAGGAAAATATAACTTTACTTCAAGTTGAAATTGATTTAAAAAATATAGTCAACAATCAAGCCAAAGGCAAAGAGTATTATGTTATATTTCATATATGCGGATATGAAAACGGGAAAAGATATGTTTCTAAATTTGACAATAACGATAAAGAAAGCCATATCAAAGATGTTTCTGAACGTGACGGCTGTATTTATGATGGGCAAGTAGATATTGTTGACCTGTTTTCGCAAGATGTGGCATATAGGGGAACAGATGGTTTATATTATGATATCAACATAGAAAGATGTAGGTATAACGAACTTTCATTGCAGGAAACAATTGAATATGTCTATTTTCTTATCAGTACGACTATTCAGCACATGAGATTTACCTATAAAAAGGATAATGTAGGATTCCCGATTGATATTCTTGTTATAATGCCAAACGAGTCGCTATGGTTGCAAAAGAAAGAACTACATATACCTGGCAATTATTGATTCATCCGACTGGTTTCACTGCGAGATTGCTCGCAACTGATCCGAAAATCATCTTTTTTTGATTTTTGGGATATACTAGTTTTCATTTGAAATAAAACACCAATATCTCCTTCTAAGGATAATCTAAGGAGTTCAATAGGGTTAAAAGTTGGAATTGCGTCATTGGAATAGCAATATTCAAAAAGAATTTCTCCATCCTTATTTTTGATGGAAACTTTTGTATTAGATGAAGACTGCTCTGAATAGATGTGAAGTTCTTGTAATAGCATAGTGTTTTATCTTAATATATAATATATGGAAGAAAAAGACAAAATAATCGCATCACTCCGGCAACAACTCCGGAAAGTCCTGCGAGAAAACAGAGTTCAAAAGCAAGAAATTGCTCTCTTAAATCATGAGTTAGAAAGGGCTAAAATGAAGCCCCCAAAAGAGCGTTCTTTGAACTATCTTTGAAATGGTTAGCTCGCATCATTATAATTGACTGATATGTAGCTGAATATCCTTTATTATCACGCCGCTTTGGGAGCAGGGGGTCGTGGGTTCGAATCCCGCTACCCCGACGAAAAAAAAGAGTTACATTAAGTAGCTCTTTTTTTTGTTTATGCAAAAATATTATTTCAAATGCAAATAGTATTCACGAGTCAATTCTTTATACTCTTCACTATATTGATGACGGGCTACTTCAGTCAACAGTTCCTCCTTAATACATCCCTCATTATTAAACGTAAAAGTAATTAACATCCGTTTAGGAGTTCCTCCCGGCTTGGTTATTACATTTAGCTGGCGAGTTGCATATAAATGATATTCGGAAGCTGCAGTCTTCACCCTGTCAGCCACGTCTGTCGGTATTACGATTGTAAAAGTACCCTCTTTCTTCAATAAATCAGCCACACCCTTCAGCAACTTTTCATAAGTCAGAGAATCGTTATGTCGTGCCATGCTTCTCTGTTGGTCCGGACAACTAAGCGAATCCACAAAGTAAGGAGGATTGGAAACGATCACATCAAATTTATCCGGAGACTGATAGAACAGAAAATCTTGCTTCACCACTTCTATCCGATCCTTCCAGGGAGAACGGGCCACATTTTCCTTAGCCTGCCCGGCAGCGGCTTCGTCAATTTCCAGCGCCACAATATTTGCATCCGGCAGACTACGTTGAGCCAGCATCAAAGCAACCAACCCCGTCCCGGTTCCAATATCTAAAATTCGATGTGCCCCTTGAACAGAAGCCCACGCCCCTAAAAGTACCCCATCCGTACCTACCTTCATGGCACATTTGTCATGCCATACTGTAAACTGCTTAAACTGAAAGAAAGGATTCGCCATTTTATTAGCCATCTAAACCTGTTTTTTATTGATCTTTGCTGAAAACCGTCAAAAATAAATAATTATTATGGAATAAATCCATTACTGCCCGATATTTTGGCATTGTTTTTGTGTTTTTATTCCACACTGTGCTTTATTATTAAAGAGAATCAATTAACTTTGCAAACGATTTATGCATATTATGTATGACATAAACTAAATTAAAACGAAAAGATGAAAGAAAGATACTTATTGGAAGAAGAAGTTGGTGAGAACGGCTTCTCACTGATTACCGACTATGATGGCAATGACGAACATGTGTTTGATGTGAATATAAAATCCGGTGATATTCTTCCGGTTCTCCCCCTTCGTAATATGGTGTTGTTTCCCGGAGTATTTTTACCTATTACAGTAGGCAGAAAGGCTTCATTAAAGCTGGTTCGCGAAGCTGAAAAGAAACACAAAGATATTGCAGTGATTTGCCAGAGATCGGCACACACGGAAGACCCCAAACTGGAAGATTTGCACAATGTCGGCACTGTCGGACGAATTGTACGGGTACTGGAAATGCCTGACCAGACAACAACAGTCATCCTTCAGGGAATGAAACGTCTGCGTCTGAAAGATATTGTAGATACACACCCTTATCTGAAGGGCGAGGTCGAACTTTTGGAAGAAGATGTCCCAAACAAAGACGATAAAGAGTTTCAAGCCCTGGTTGAAACATGCAAGGACTTGACGATGCGTTATATCAAATCATCAGAAATGCATCAGGACTCGTCATTTGCTATAAAAAACATCAGTAATCCGATGTTCCTCATTAATTTCATTTGTGCCAACCTGCCATTCAAGAAAGATGAGAAGATGGATTTATTAAGTATCAACTCATTAAGAGAGCGTACTTATCATCTATTGGAAATCTTGAATCGCGAAGTACAGCTGGCAGAAATCAAGGCATCCATCCAAATGCGTGCCCGTGAGGATATCGATCAGCAACAGCGTGAATACTTCCTCCAACAACAGATCAAAACGATCCAGGATGAACTGGGTGGCAGCGGTCAGGAGCAGGAAATTGAAGAAATGCGCCTGAAAGCAGTTAAAATGCACTGGAATGCAGAAGTAAGAGATACTTTCCTGAAGGAACTGGCGAAACTGGAACGTACACATCCGCAATCACCGGACTTCAGCGTACAACTCAACTATCTGCAAACAATGCTCAACCTGCCTTGGGGTGTTTATACAACAGACAATCTGAATTTGAAAAATGCAGAAAAGACGTTGAATAAAGACCACTACGGACTGGAAAAAGTAAAAGAACGTATTCTGGAACACCTTGCCGTATTAAAACTGAAAGGCGATATGAAATCACCTATTATCTGTTTGTACGGCCCTCCGGGAGTTGGTAAAACATCCCTCGGAAAATCCATCGCATCGGCACTGAAACGAAAATATGTCCGTATGTCTTTGGGTGGTGTGCACGATGAAGCAGAAATTCGCGGTCACCGCAAAACTTATATTGGCGCTATGCCCGGACGAATCATCAAGAGTCTGATTAAGGCAGGAGCCTCTAATCCTGTATTTATACTGGATGAGATCGACAAAGTCAGTGCCGACCGTCAAGGCGATCCGTCATCAGCTTTGCTGGAAGTACTTGATCCGGAACAGAATACCTCTTTCCATGATAACTTCCTGGATGTAGATTATGACCTTTCCAAAGTACTGTTCATTGCAACCGCCAATAATCTGAATACGATCCCCGGCCCGTTGCTCGACCGTATGGAGCTGATTGAAGTCAGCGGATACATCACGGAAGAAAAAGTTGAAATTGCCCGTAAGCACCTGTTGCCGAAAGAACTGGAAGCAAACGGACTTAAAAAGACGGATATCAAGATTCCGAAAGATACTTTGGAAGCGATTATCGAATCATATACCCGTGAAAGCGGCGTCCGTGAACTGGAAAAGAAAATCGGCAAGATTCTCCGCAAATCTGCCCGTCAATATGCAACAGACGGTTATTTCGCCAAATCAGAAATTAAACCGACTGATTTGTATGAATTCCTGGGAGCACCGGAGTATACTCGTGACAAATATCAGGGAAATGACTATGCAGGCGTAGTCACCGGACTGGCATGGACTGCCGTCGGCGGTGAAATACTCTTTGTAGAAACGAGTCTGAGCCGTGGTAAAGGTGCGCGTCTTACACTAACAGGTAATTTGGGAGATGTAATGAAAGAATCAGCTATGCTGGCACTCGAATACATCAAAGCACATGCTTCCATCCTCGATCTGAATGAAGACATCTTTGACAACTGGAATATACATATCCATGTCCCCGAAGGTGCTATTCCGAAAGATGGACCGTCGGCAGGTATTACTATGGCTACTTCTTTAGCTTCTGCTCTCACCCAAAGAAAGGTAAAAGCAAACCTTGCCATGACGGGAGAAATCACTCTCCGTGGCAAAGTGCTTCCTGTCGGTGGTATCAAAGAGAAGATTCTTGCCGCCAAACGTGCCGGAATCAAAGAAATCATCATGAGTGCCGAAAATAAAAAGAACATAGATGAAATTCAGGACATATATTTAAAAGGACTGCAATTCCACTATGTAAACGACATAAAAGAAGTATTCGCAATCGCCTTGACAAACGAGAAAGTTGCGGATGCCATTGATTTATCTGTAAAGAAACCCAGCCAGGAATGACATTTGAGTTACAATATACAGACACTAAAAGTAATGCCCGTGCAGGTCTGATAACAACAGACCACGGGCAGATACAAACACCTATCTTCATGCCTGTGGGAACACTGGGCACTGTTAAAGGAGTACATGTAACAGAACTGAAAGAAGATATCCAGGCACAGATTATTCTGGGCAACACCTATCATTTATACTTGCGTCCGGGACTAGACGTAATTGAAAAGGCAGGCGGACTGCATCGCTTCAATGGTTTTGATCGTCCTATGCTGACCGATAGCGGTGGTTTTCAGGTATTCTCATTAGCAGGAATACGAAAACTTCGGGAAGAAGGAGCCGAATTCCGCTCGCACATTGATGGCAGCAAACATATCTTTACCCCGGAAAAGGTGATGGATATAGAACGTACCATTGGCGCTGATATCATGATGGCTTTTGACGAATGTCCTCCGGGAGATTCAGATTATGCATATGCCAAAAAGTCATTAGGGCTGACACACAGATGGCTTGATCGTTGTATTCAGCGTTTTAACGAAACTGAACCGAAATACGGCTACAACCAGTCTCTCTTCCCCATCGTGCAAGGATGTGTTTATCAGGATTTGCGTAAGCAATCCGCTGAATTCGTCGCCTCCAAAGGAGCGGATGGAAATGCAATCGGCGGACTGGCCGTAGGCGAACCGGTAGATAAGATGTACGAGATGATAGAGGTTGTCAACGAGATTCTTCCCAAAGACAAGCCCCGCTATCTGATGGGAGTCGGTACCCCCGTAAATATCCTTGAAGGCATTGAACGCGGAGTCGATATGTTCGACTGTGTTATGCCTACCCGAAACGGACGAAATGGCATGCTGTTTACCAAAGACGGTATCATCAATATGCGAAACAAGAAATGGGAAACAGACTTCTCTCCCATCGAGGCAGACGGTGCTTCTGCTGTAGACACGCTATACAGCAAAGCGTACTTGCGTCACCTTTTCCACGCACAAGAACTACTGGCAATGCAAATTGCTTCTATACACAATCTGGCATTTTACCTGTGGCTGGTAGGTGAAGCCCGGAAACATATCATTGCCGGAGATTTCTCTACCTGGAAGCCGATGATGGTAAAAAGAGTGTCAACAAGATTATAAAGAATGAAAAGCAATCGATTAATAAAACGGCTGGATTGGTATATCATCAAGAAATTCTTGGGGACATACGTATTTGCCATTGCATTGATTATCTCAATTGCGGTGGTGTTCGACTTCAACGAGAAGATGGACAAGCTGATGGAGCATGAAGCCCCTTGGGACAAGATCATCTTTGAATACTACATGAACTTCATCCCCTACTTCTCCAATCTGTTCAGTCCGCTGTTCGTATTCATCGCCGTTATCTTCTTTACCTCCAAACTGGCGGAGAACTCTGAGATCATTGCCATGTTCTCCACCGGTATGAGTTTCAAAAGAATGATGCGCCCCTATATGATCTCTGCCGCCATCATTGCTGCGGCAACATTCATGATGAGTTCGTTCATCATTCCCAAAGGTAGTGTTACCCGTCTGAACTTTGAAGATAAATACATCAAACCCAAGAAAGTCAACTCGGTCCGAAACGTGCAGTTGGAAGTGGACAGTGGTGTCATAGCCTATATCGATAATTACAATGACGGAATGAAAACCGGCAACCGCTTTTCATTGGATAAGTTTGTCGACAAGAAACTTGTCTCCCACTTAACGGCACGCCGTATCACTTACGATACAACAACGGTCAATAAATGGACCATTCACGACTATATGGTACGTGAACTGGACGGACTAAAAGAAAAGATCACCAAAGGAGACCGGATCGACTCTATTATAAATATGGACCCATCGGACTTCCTGATCATGAAAAATCAACAGGAGATGCTGACCAGTCCGGAACTGAGCGAATATATCGAAAAGCAGAAACGACGGGGATTTGCCAATATCAAAGAGTTTGAAATTGAGTACCACAAACGAATTGCAATGTCATTTGCTTCGTTTATTCTGACAATCATCGGGGTTTCTCTTTCATCACGAAAAACGAAGGGTGGTATGGGACTTCATCTGGGTATTGGATTAGGGCTTAGCTTCTCTTATATCCTGTTCCAGACAATCACTTCTACCTTTGCCATAAACGGTAACGTGCCTCCTGCGATTGCAGTCTGGATTCCCAATATCCTCTATGCAGGCATCGCATTCTATCTGTATCAGAAAGCACCTAAATAAGGAAACATAAAACTTAGATTCAGGAGATAAAAAATAGAAGTTCCGCCTATTCTTGCCGAAAGCAAGTACAGGCGGAACTTTTTTGTTGTATCCATTTCCTCTTTTGTCTATTCTCCATTTTAATCACCAAACGGTGATCCGGAAAATCCCTCTTTCTCCTTACTCTTTTCGAGATTGTCAACCAATCTCACTTACATAAGCAGAAAGATCTGCAGCAGAGATGTTTTTGGCTATAATCACACCATTTCCATCCAATAAATAGTTTGTGAACCCCCGATTCAAACGGTACTTTTTAAATAATCCGGAGTCCTCGCCTTCTGTTTCCACGAAACAAGTGGGCGTAACTATTTGGTCCTTACGAACGGTTTCCTTAAAGATTGACTGGTATTCGTCAAACGAAACAGAAACCATTTCCACATTACGGGAAGAACGAAGCACATTGCTCAAACTTACGTTTTGCATCCGGGATTGCGCGTCATAACTTGCCCAAAAACTAAGCAACACATATTTACCTTTCAAATTACCCAACTTAAAAGCCGGTTGCCCATTCGACGCAGATTCGATTTTAAAATCAGGGGCTACGTCACCCTCACTCAAACCTCCGGTAGGTTTGTCTTTCTCAACGAAAGCGGTCAAGGAACAAATCAGTAATACAACAAAAATCCATTTTACATAAGAATTCATGTAATGCGGTTTTAGTTAATACTATCCGGGACTGTCCTTAAACAGTGGTTTCTTCCCGAAACGTTGTCTTTTCAGGCATCAGGCGAAGAGGAATCCGCTGATTATCAGTGCCTTTAATTTTGAAACCGGGTGCAAAGGTAAGTAATTATTAAATTAACTTCCAAAAAAACAAGCCATTTTCTTACTTTTGGGGTATAACTTTTTATGTTATTTAGCATAAAAACGAACTTTTTTCCCTACTTTTGCAGCGTTAAAGTCTATTTTTTTATGCAACCATCAAATACTGAATTGATTCTGATTCGAGTTACCGGCGAAGATCGCCCGGGACTTACCGCTTCCGTAACTGAAATACTTGCCAAGTATGACGCTACTATCCTTGATATCGGACAGGCGGACATCCATAATACTTTGTCGTTAGGCATCCTTTTCAGAAGCGAAGAAAGGCATTCTGGATTCATTATGAAGGAGCTGCTGTTTAAGGCATCTTCATTGGGAGTAACCATTCGTTTCGAACCGATAGGAACCGATCAGTATGAGAACTGGGTAGGTATGCAGGGGAAAAACCGCTATATACTGACGGTATTGGGCCGCAAACTGTCCGCCCGCCAGATCTCTGCCGCTACCCGCGTACTAGCAGAACAAGACTTAAACATTGATGCCATCAAACGTCTGACGGGGCGTATCCCTTTGGATGAGGACAAAACGGATACCCGTACCCGTGCCTGTATCGAGTTCTCCGTACGCGGTACCCCGAAAGACCGTATCGCCATGCAGGAGCGACTGATGCAGCTGGCTAGCGAACAGGAGATGGACTTTTCTTTCCAGCAAGATAATATGTACCGCCGTATGCGTCGTCTGATCTGTTTCGATATGGATTCTACCTTGATCGAAACTGAGGTAATCGACGAGCTGGCTATCCGTGCAGGTGTAGGCGATGAAGTAAAGGCCATTACAGAAAGCGCCATGCGTGGAGAAATAGACTTTACAGAAAGCTTCACACGTCGTGTAGCCTTGTTAAAAGGACTGGATGAATCAGTCATGCAGGAAATAGCAGAAAGCCTTCCTATTACGGAAGGAGTAGACCGCCTGATGTATGTACTGAAAAAATATGGATACAAAATTGCTATTCTTTCCGGAGGATTCACCTATTTCGGTCAGTATCTGCAAAAGAAATACGGCATAGATTACGTATATGCGAACGAATTGGAAATTGTAGACGGCAAATTAACCGGACGCTATCTGGGAGACGTAGTAGACGGCAAACGAAAAGCCGAACTCCTCCGTCTGATCGCTCAGGTAGAGAAGGTTGATATTGCTCAGACGATAGCCGTTGGAGACGGTGCCAACGACCTTCCTATGCTGGGAATCGCCGGACTGGGAATCGCCTTCCACGCAAAGCCCAAAGTAGTGGCAAATGCCAAACAATCCATCAATACCATCGGGCTTGACGGAGTGCTCTATTTCCTGGGATTCAAAGATTCTTATTTGAATATGTAATTGAGACCAAAAATTATTTTATCTTTGTCGGCAAATAAAAAGAAGTAATGAAGTTTTCCGAACTAAAACTAAATGCAAATGTGCTTGATGCGCTTGACGCCATGCGATTTGACGAGTGCACGCCTATACAGGAACAAGCAATTCCAATCATACTAGAAGGTAAAGATTTGATAGCAGTTGCACAAACGGGCACTGGTAAAACAGCAGCATTCCTGCTGCCTATCCTGAATAAGTTATCCGAAGGAGGACATCCCGAAGATGCCATTAACTGTGTCATTATGTCCCCTACCCGGGAATTGGCGCAGCAAATCGACCAGCAAATGGAAGGCTTCTCCTATTTTATGCCCGCATCGAGTGTTGCCGTATACGGTGGAAATGACGGAATCCTTTTCGAACAACAGAAGAAGGGACTTACGTTAGGTGCAGATGTAGTAATAGCTACTCCCGGACGGCTGATAGCCCATTTAAGCCTTGGATACGTAGATCTTTCCAAGGTTTCTTATTTTATACTGGACGAAGCAGACCGTATGCTTGATATGGGATTCTACGAAGATATCATGCAAATCGTGAAATATTTGCCGAAAGAACGACAGACAATCATGTTCTCGGCAACTATGCCTGCCAAAATACAGCAACTGGCAAAAACAATTCTGAATAATCCGGCGGAAATCAAACTTGCCGTTTCAAGACCGGCAGATAAAATCATTCAGGCAGCTTATGTATGTTACGAGAATCAGAAGCTAGGTATCATACGCAGCCTTTTTACTGACGAAGTACCCGAACGTGTGATTATTTTCGCTTCCTCCAAAATCAAGGTTAAAGAAGTAACAAAGGCTCTGAAAATGATGAAACTGAATGTAGGAGAAATGCATTCGGATCTTGAACAGGCACAACGTGAAGTGGTCATGCACGAATTTAAAGCCGGAAGAATCAATATTCTGGTTGCTACGGATATCGTTGCTCGTGGTATCGATATTGACGACATCCGATTGGTTATCAACTTTGATGTCCCCCATGACAGCGAGGATTATGTGCACCGTATCGGACGTACAGCACGTGCCAACAATGACGGAGTAGCACTCACCTTTATCAGCGAGAAAGAACAGAGCAACTTCAAATCCATCGAGAACTTTCTTGAAAAAGAAATATATAAAATTCCCGTTCCCGCCGAATTAGGAGAAGCACCGGAATACAAGCCCCGCTCTTACAACAATAAGAGAGGTGACAGTTCTAAAAGAAGAAGCTTCGGAGGAAAAAGGAATAACAACAATGGAAAAAAAGGCAATAACCGCCCCTCTTCTCCTGCAAGAAACTAAAAAACATTTGGCTATTTCGTCGGAGTAATAGTCAACTTGCCGCTAAAACTGACAGTCAAATTTGCTATACTGTAAATAGAACTTTCCGGAATGGATAAAACAGCCTGATAATGGAAACCATTCCGGTCTACCTTTACAAATTTAGTATCAGATAAAATTGCCTGCACCAGGAAATCCGCAGGAACCACACTTTCAAACATCTGCTTGGTAATATCACTGGCAAACAGGCTCTTCTTGCCTTCATACACACAAATGTGCATCACATTATCGTAGTACACATTATCCATACTAATACCGTCTTCAGTATATATCGTCTTGATCACCCTCATTTTGGATGGATTGATATACACATAAGCACGATAGCGGCTACCATTATAGTTCACAATACTATCGCGCTTCGTTACTTCCGTATAGGTGGGAATAATCATTTCCTGACCGACAAAAGATAACGAATCATTAGGATCTTCAGATTTATGCAATCTGATCATATTATCTGCAATCGAATGAAACCAGAAAATATGCTCCCCCTGCTTATCTATCTTATAATAGGTAGTATCATTGCCATAAGTATAAAGAGTATCCCGTATAATTTTGAATGTAATAGGAGCGCTCTGCGAATCTGCATAATAGATGGTATCCCCTTCTATACGCATCAACGGGCTCTCAGTCTCATCATCCAGCCAGATTCCTTGCAGCAGTTCTTTCGCACTCAAATCCTCCTCTTGTCCGGAGGAAGAGTGCGGATTCTTACTGCTGTTACATGCTGCGAGCAAGATCGCTACTAACGATATCGCTACATATTTCGTCATTTGTCTAAATTTTGTGTATAAAGATACTCTAATTATCTTATTTACCAATGCATGAATAAATAAATCCGAGCTCTTCCATTTCTTTTTTATCATAGATATTGCGTCCATCCAACACAATTTGCTGATTCATAGTCTTTTTGATGACAGCCCATGAAGGCAGACGGAATTCTTTCCATTCGGTAATTAACATCAGGACATCAGCATCAAGTACCGCATCATACATATCGCGGGCGTAATAAATAACATCACCGATACGACGTTTACACTCATTCATTGCAGCCGGATCATATGCGCGTATCTGACAACCTGCTTTCAGAAGTTTATCGATCAATACCAATCCCGGAGCCTCACGCATATCATCCGTTTCCGGTTTAAAAGCCAATCCCCACAAGGCGATGGTCTTACCTCTCAAATCACCATTAAACTGCTTCATCAGTTTTTCAAACAAGACTCCTTTCTGCGCCTCATTCACATCTTCCACCGCACGAAGTACACGCATAGTATACCCGTTTTGCTCGGCAGTCTTGATCAATGCTTTCACATCTTTAGGAAAACAAGAGCCACCATATCCGATACCTGGGTATAGGAACTTGCGTCCGATACGAGTATCAGAACCGATACCGCTACGTACCATATTTACGTCGGCACCTACCAGTTCACACAAGTTCGCGATGTCATTCATAAAGCTGATACGGGTTGCCAACATAGAGTTAGCCGCATATTTCGTCATTTCAGCCGATGGGATATCCATGAAAATAACACGGAAGTTATTCAATAAAAACGGCTTATAGAGTTTCGACATCAGTTTCTCCGCACGAACAGACTCCACTCCTACCACTACACGGTCCGGACTCATAAAGTCGCTGATAGCATTGCCCTCTTTCAGAAATTCCGGATTGGAAGCCACATCAAACTCAATGTTCACTCCTCTTTTATCCAGTTCTTCCTGTATAGCGGCACGAACTCTGCGCGCAGTACCTACAGGAACCGTGCTCTTCGTCACTACCAATTTATATTGATTCATATTACGACCGATGGTGCGGGCAACTTCCAGCACATAACTCAAATCAGCACTGCCATCTTCGTCCGGAGGCGTACCGACTGCACTAAATATAACCTCAACATCGTCCAGGCAACTCTCAAGCGAAGTCGTGAATTTCAGTCTTTTTGCCTTGACATTGCGAAGTACCATTTCTTCCAATCCATTCTCATAGATCGGAATCACTCCTTTCTGCAAAGATTCTATTTTCTCGCTATTCGTATCTACACAAGTTACATTTACGCCAATTTCAGCAAAACATGTTCCAGTTACCAAACCAACATAACCGGTTCCGACAATCGCTATTTTCATATCTATCGTTTGTTAGAGTTTATTCAAAATATACAGCATCTCTGAAAGCCATGCCCTCTTTATCCTTGGGCGACAAAAGCATCTGCGACTCCCCAAGCATCCAGTCGATGCCTAACGTTTCATCATTATATACTATAGACGCTTCCGCTTGCGGAGCATATTTATTGTCTACCTTATACATGAACACAGCTTCTTCGCTCAACACCACAAAGCCATGAGCAAAACCACGGGGAATAAAAAACTGCCTTTTATTTTCTTCACTGAGCAATGCGCTGACATGTTTTCCAAAAGTCGGTGACGACCGGCGCAAATCGACAGCAACATCCAGCACCTTTCCTTTCAGAACGCGAACTAACTTTGCCTGGCTGTATTCACCCTTCTGATAGTGCAGTCCCCGCAATACGCCAAAGGACGATTTCGATTCATTATCCTGCACAAAGTCTACCGGACCGATCTTCGCTTCAAACTCCTCTTTCTTAAAGGCTTCCATAAAGTAGCCCCGTTCATCAGAATAAACATTGGGTTCTATCAGCCACACCCCATCTATTTCTGTCTGTATATAGTTCATCGTTAGTAGTAATAAGTAAAACGATGCAAAAGTAGTGATTTTTTCGAAGTTTTCTGGGATATATTCAATTAATCTCTTAATTTTGCACTATGATTGAATTAGCACAACACATAGAGGCTCTGTTGTTAGAGAACGATTGCGTAATCGTTCCTAATTTTGGCGGATTCGTAGCACACTACGCTCCCGCAACCTATGTAAAAGAAGAAAATCTTTTTTTACCTCCTACCCGTATCATCGGTTTCAATTCTCAGCTTAAACTGAATGACGGCGTGTTGGTACAGTCCTATATGTCTGCGCACGACACCAGTTTTGCCGATGCTACCCGTATGGTGGAGAAAGAAGTGAACGCCTTCGTCGAGATTCTTCATGAAGAAGGTAAAGCCGATCTGGAAAACGTGGGTGAAATCCGTTATAACATTTACGGGAACTACGAATTCACTCCTTATGATCATAAGATAACGACTCCTTCATTATATGGACTGGATTCTTTTGAGATGCGTGAGCTCTCTGCGTTGCAGCGAAAAGAAAGAATACTGGTACCTGCCAGTCTGACGAAAGAAAAGAAAACGTATGAAATCAGCATCAGTCGTACCCTTCTTCGTAATGCTGCGGCAATGATTGCCGTTATCGTTATGTTCTTCGCATTCTCTACTCCTGTAGAAAATACGTATGTCGAGAAGAACAATTATGCCCAGTTGCTGCCTGCCGAGCTTTTTGAGCAAATAGAAAAACAATCGGTTGCAGTCACTCCTGTTTCTGTAGAGACAAAGCATAATCAAAAGAATGCGACTGGTCAGACGAAGAAAGTTACCGCTGATAAAGCCAGAACTTCAAGACCTATCGCTGTCAAAGAAGTCAAGGTTGCCAAGCAGGAAACAACACCGGCCACACCGACAGCAACAATACCGACTACGACCGCAGTGACAACTCCGGTTGCACCCGCAGTTCAGCCACAGGCCAATCATCCCTTTCACATTATCGTAGCAGGAGGAATCGGTCTGAAAGATGCTGAAGCAATGGCAGAACAATTAAAGGCAAAAGGATTTGCCGAAGCGAAAGCCTTGAACAGCGATGGCAAAGTACGTGTCAGCATCCGTTCATTCGGAAATCGCGAAGAAGCTACCAAACAACTACTGGAGCTTAGAAAAAACGAAACTTATAAGAATGCCTGGTTACTGGCAAAATAAATCCCCTTTTGAAACATGAAACGAGTTCTTTGTCCTAAATGTGAGAATTACCTTTTTTTTGATGAAACCAAATACAGCGAAGGTCAATCGCTTGTATTCGAATGCGAACATTGTGGCAAACAATTCAGCATCCGTCTCGGAAAAAGCAAAGTAAAAGCCCTTAGAAAGGAAGAGAACCTGGAAGAAGAAGCGGAGGCTCATAAAGAAGAATTCGGTTATATTACGGTTATTGAAAACGTGTTTGGTTTCAAACAAGTACTTCCGTTGCAAGAAGGCGATAATGTGATAGGCCGTCGTTGCGTGGGTACCGTTATCAATACTCCGATCGAAAGCGGTGACATGAGTATGGACAGACGCCACTGCATCATTAATGTGAAGCGTAACAAACAGGGAAAGCTTGTCTACACATTACGGGACGCCCCCAGCCTCACAGGTACCTTTCTCATGAATGAGATTCTGGGAGATAAAGACCGCGTCCGCATGGAAGACGGAGCAATCGTAACTATCGGAGCTACCACATTCATTCTTCATACAGCTGAAGCTGAATAGAAAGAAAACAGTTTTTCTCCTTTCTATCAGAACTATCTTTGATATCATATATACACATAAAAACAGCGTCACCATTCACAACGAACAGTGACGCTGTTTTTATATGATATTACTTACTTAAAGGATACCCTTTACCGTTTCAAGCATACCTTTCTCCTGAATAGAATCCAGATCAGCCTTTACAGCTGCTGCCAGTCCCGGAATCTTATTCAAATCTTCGCCCCAGATAAACTCTGCTGCCAGTACACCTTCGGTAACCTTCTTCGTGCAACCGGTAGCCCAAAGCTCTTTCAGCAAGTTCATGATTTCAGGAGCATCGTTCGGTACAATTTCAGCCCCGTCTGCACGTACACCACCTTTATAATAAGTGATAATAGCAGCCAATCCGAGTACCAGTCCTTTCGGCAGTTCCCCTTTACGTTCCAGATAAGTCTTCAATCCCGGAAGATCACGAGTTTCATATTTCGGGAATGAGTTAAGCATAATGCTTGTTACCGCATGATCGACGAATGGATTGTTGAAACGTTCCAATACATCCTCTGCAAACTTCTTCAGTTTCTCTTTCGGAAGATTCAATGTCTCCATCAATTCATCAAACATCACTTTATGAATATACTTGCCGATTACCTCATGTTGGCAAGCATCACGCACGATATTCACACCCGACAAGTATGCTACCGGAGAAAGAACCGTGTGAGGACCATTGAGCAAAGTTACTTTGCGTTCGTGATAAGGAGCTTCCGACGGAACAAACAATACATTCAGCCCTGCCTTATCAGCCGGGAATTCTTTTGCCACTTCCTGCGGAGCTTCAATTACCCACAGGTGGAAGATTTCAGCCTGCACAACAAGGTTATCATCGTACTGTATCTTTTCCTTGATAGCAGCAATATCCTTGCGAGGGAATCCCGGAACGATACGGTCTACCAATGTCGCATATACTCCGCAAGCTTCCTCAAACCAAGTCTTGAATTCATTGCCAAGATTCCACAGGTCGATATACTGATAAATCGTTTCTTTCAGCTTGTGGCCATTCAGGAAGATCAGTTCGCAAGGGAAAATGATCAGACCTTTCGTCTTGTCACCGTTGAATGTTTTAAAACGATGATACAGCAATTGAGTCAGCTTGCCCGGATAAGATGAAGCGGGAGCATCTTCCAGTTTGCAAGTCGGATCAAAGGCGATTCCGGCTTCTGTAGTGTTCGAGATAACAAAGCGCATTTCCGGTTGTTCAGCCAGCTTCATAAACTCGTCATTCTGCGTATAAGGATTCAATGCGCGACTGATTACATCAATCATTGTCAAGCTGTTAACCACTTCTCCTTTATCCAATCCTTGAAGGTTAACATGGTACAAATCATCTTGTGCATTCAGCATATCGACCATACCTTTATCAATCGGTTGAACCACTACCACACTGCTGTTGAAGTCAGTCTTCTGGTTCATGTTGTAAATAATCCAATCTACAAATGCACGTAAAAAGTTACCTTCGCCAAATTGGATAATGCGCTCCGGACGTTGTACTTTAGGAGCTGTTTCTTTGTTTAATGCTTTCATGTTAGTTGTAATTTATAAAGTTGATATTATACAAATTCGAAATAAAAATCAATATTTTCCTTTATCATAATGTCGATAGGCATATACTTTACCGGTTCAACGGATTTCTTGAAAACGACGTGGTCGCAAAGAGCTTTTACGCCACAATATCCCTGCAGCCCCGGACGTTGTCCGATCAGATAATGCACATCACCGGATTTCAGCAATTCCACGTTTGCTTTCAGAAGGTCATATCCTATCAACCCCTTCATGCTTCGTCCCGCACTACGGAGATATTCGCCCAGCTGATAAACTCTGGAATTGAATACGACCCCCAACGTAGCTTTCGGATGCAGCCGGAAAAATTCATCCAATGTCTTTTGATTATTTTCCTGATTAGACTTGTTCAGTACCACTTCATGAATCACCAACTCTTCATACTCTTCGGTGATAAAGCTCATAAATCCTGCCAAACGCCGTTGCATCTGTATTTCTGCCGGACTGTTCTTATTATTGCTCAAGAACAAAACCAGCTCCTGCCCCTCACCGGCCTGATAGTTGCGCATTAATATTTTGGCGGCAATGTATCCGCTTTTATAAGAGTCCTGTCCGATATAGGTCAGTGCGTTCGCTTCCTCCATATTGAAGTCAATGAATGCATAAGCTATTTTTTTAGCTTGCAGATAGTCTGTCAAAGCCAATGTCTCATTTCTGAAGTTCGGAGCAATCAGTACAGCATCGACATTACTTTCTTCAACCCTGCGACACACTTCCTGATAACTGTCCTTGTCCCCTTGATGGTAACAAAGATAATCCACACTCACATTGAAAGGACGCAATTCCTGACGTGCCCGCTCGATGCCTCCCACTACCGAATGCCAGTAGTCGTGCTCTATATAATAAGGTATCAGACAAACGAAAGAATATTTCTTCTTGGCAGCCAGTCCGATAGCAAATACATTAGGCTGGTAGTGAATTTCATCCAATACCTTTTGTACTTTAGCCTTGCTTTGAGGAGATACGTCGCCGCGATTGTGCAGCACTCTGTCAACCGTTCCGGCGGAAACACCCGCCATACGGGCAATGTCTTTGATGGTATAGTTCTGGTCCTCCATAGTGCTAAAACTTAAATATTATAAATAATCGCTGCAAATATACGAATTATTTTGTTACTCCAAGTAAATTTTCTATTTTTGTGTTCGATAACGGTTAATAAAACTAAAACAAAGATTTACACCTATTAGCTTTAAAATCAATACTATATAGGTATAAATGCAGAAAGTAATAATTTTACACACTAAAAACACAGTAACAATGAAGAACTTCATGGATGAAAACTTCTTGCTGCAGACAGAAACTGCACAAAAGTTGTATCACGAGCATGCGGCTAAAATGCCGATTATTGACTACCACTGTCATTTAATCCCCCAAATGGTAGCTGACGACTACAAGTTTAAATCACTGACTGAAATCTGGTTGGGTGGCGACCATTACAAATGGCGTGCAATGCGTACAAATGGCGTAGACGAACGCTATTGTACAGGAAAAGATACCACAGACTGGGAAAAGTTCGAAAAATGGGCTGAAACCGTTCCTTATACCTTCCGCAACCCGTTGTATCATTGGACACACCTGGAATTGAAGACTGCTTTCGGCATCGACAAGATTTTAAGCCCCAAGACTGCACGCGAGATTTACGACGAGTGTAACGAGAAGTTGGCTCAGCCAGAATACTCAGCTCGCGGAATGATGCGTCGTTACCACGTGGAAGTAGTATGTACTACGGACGATCCGATTGATTCTCTGGAATATCATATCCAGACACGCGAAAGCGGTTTTGAAATCAAAATGTTGCCTACCTGGCGCCCGGACAAGGCAATGGCAGTAGAAGTTCCTGCCGACTTCCGCGCTTATGTAGAAAAACTGTCTGCAGTAAGCGGCGTGACAATCTCCAATTTCGACGATATGATTGCGGCTCTCCGCAAACGTCATGACTTCTTCGCCGAACAGGGCTGCCGCTTGTCCGACCACGGTATCGAAGAGTTCTATGCAGAAGATTACACCGACGCAGAAATCAAAGCTATATTTAATAAGGTATACGGCGGAGCTGAATTGACTAAAGAAGAAATTCTGAAATTCAAGTCTGCTATGTTGGTAATCTTCGGAGAAATGGACTGGGAAAAAGGATGGACTCAGCAGTTCCACTACGGTGCTATCCGTAACAACAATACGAAGATGTTCAAATTGTTAGGACCCGATACAGGCTTCGACTCTATCGGCGAATTTACAACAGCCAAGGCAATGTCTAAATTCCTCGACCGCCTGAACGTTAACGGCAAGTTGACCAAGACAATCCTTTATAACCTGAATCCTTGCGCCAATGAAGTGATTGCCACTATGCTGGGCAACTTCCAGGATGGCTCGATAGCCGGCAAGATTCAGTTCGGTTCCGGATGGTGGTTCCTCGACCAGAAAGATGGTATGGAAAAACAAATGAACGCGTTGTCAGTACTTGGACTTTTGAGCCGTTTCGTAGGTATGCTGACAGACTCCCGTTCATTCCTTTCCTATCCACGCCACGAATACTTCCGCCGTACATTATGTAATTTGGTAGGACGTGATGTGGAGAACGGAGAAATTCCGGTATCTGAAATGGATCGCGTAAATCAGATGATCGAAGACATCAGCTACAACAATGCCAAGAACTTCTTCAAATTCTAAAACAAGAATTACTAAATAGTAATACCGCTGTCGGGGCACGATGCTCCACAGCGGTATTTTTTTTTAAAACTAACGTTCCTCTCCTTGTAGTTTCATATACGATTCTATTGTCACTTGTCACCTTTTATAGTTAAAGAGTTAGTAATCAATAAAATAGTGGTGACAATAAGCGGTGATAATAAGGTGATAATAGAATTTATATGAATTCATTTATCACCTTCTATTATCACCCATATTTCCTACTACACTGATTACCAACATTTAAACAGGAACTAACTTCTTTTTCTTTTTATCACAGAGAACTGGATTTTCGACCCGAAAATTGTATTTTACCCCCTTTTTACCTTCTATAATTCCTATTAATCAATTATTTCTCCCCCCAGTCACAACAAAATTTTATTTGCTAAAGCATTAAACGATGCTTCTTTGGCCTCCTAAGACATTTTAGATGGCATGTATAATAGTTAAAGCCAGTATACTTAATACATCAACAAGCCTTGATTAATACATTTTGCAGGATATATGCTCTCGTTTTACGTACGTGAAACATTCAGACTACGCACGTGATCCCATCAGCCCACGTACATGAACCGATGGGATCACGTACCTGAAACTTGTTCTTATTGCTTTCAAAAGACATTAACTTAGCATACAAAAGGGATTAATCAACGAAGCATAGACTATTAAACCAGGCAGGTCTGATAAAATCGGCAAGCATCTTTCGGGCTAAGGAGCAACAAGTCCCGAAGAGTAGGCTCAAATTGAGTTGAAGAGTAGTCCTCACAAGATTTACAACTGATCCCTTACAAGGCAGTTCATATAAACAAAAAAAGAAGTAACTAAGTTACTTCTTCATTCTTTGTACACCCTCAGGGATTCGAGCAAGTATCTATCAACTAATCAGTTATCGCAATCTGATCCATAATGTATCACATTTGTTCCGCATATCGGATTAATAATATATTATGTTTAGCCTCTGTTGAGGCGTTTTTATTTCTTTATTTACCGGATAAACAGGTAGTTCTTCTTTGTCTTTTCCACAACAACTTCTATCCATCGCATCTACATCTGCGATACACGATATTTTGTGTTCCGCAAATGCGATACAGCTTTTGTATTACAAATTAATGGTTATAGGTATATTCACTTAGTTCCTATACAAAATGTTCAAAAGAATAAAACCTATTTCCAAAACTTCTCTTGAGGGAATAATTTATCAGATAAGATATTTGATAAACGAGAAAAATGCATCAGATAGAACCCTCGTCTACCGTCTATCAAAGATCTTATCCGATTATGGAATTCCTACTGAATGTATTTCAACTCCTCCACCTGACTGGACGGCTAAGCCATAGTTATTTCTTTGGCGGTGGCGGAGTGGCAGGTCGCTGAGAACCTCCGACATTAGGTACACCATGCTGCTCTTTAATTGGCGTTGTTGGTCTTGAGGAATTCCCTGGTTCCGGTTGTCCTTTTTGGATATAATCCAAACTGTAATTTTCTCTTTTAGTTTCCATTGTTATAAATTTCATTTAAATAATTATCACTTTTATCTGCCGCTAAGGCATTTAACTTTTTATCTATTCTACCAAACAATTTGCTCATAAGGATTTGCTTTTCAGAATATTCAGACACCAATATGTCATATTCATGTGATGCCTCTTCTTTATCTATATCTCCTGCAAATAATTTCCCAAACACATTTTGTAACTTCTGGAAATATATTGAATATTCAGCCGATAAACCATTCAATTTAGTTATCTCCCCAGCCTCCATAAAGAATATAGGAAAGAACTGTTTCAACATTGTAGACAGTCCTACCAATATACCAGTAGCCATAGGAATATAAACATTAACTAGTGCAAGAGCAGCACCGCCCACAGAACATAAAGATACGATGCAATTAAATATTTTAGATCGATATATTTGTCTATCAACAAGCAAAGTCGAATAATATGTGTTTGTCAAAACTTGTTTCATATCCCTATATATTCGATTTAAAAGTATTTCTTTATATCTATCATCTTCCATGTCTTATAACTATAGTGTTCCACATATGCGATACAAGTATTTTTTCAACTCAAAATAAACAACAGCAATCCAATCACCGCAATGGCAATATACATCCACATCTGCCATCTAAACTTCTTTGGATCTACTTTAGGTATGTGAGAATCTTCCACCGGATTAGTATCGCCTTCTCCTTGCTTCATTCTCATAGACTGCTGCATCATCTCCTTCATAGCTTTAATATCTGAAGCCATATCGAAGAACTTAACAGCTACTACTAGTTGAACTACAACAGCAACTATCCATAATATCCAAAGTATTGTTATAAATCCATTGTTTTCCATGACTTGTTCTATTTAATGCTCAGAGAATATCATTTAATACTTTTTTTCAGCATTGACAAATCAACAGAATCTATCCCTAATGCTTCTAACTCACATTTATAAATGGTATTTATTTCATTCTGGGCCTTAGATATGTTATATTCCGTATGATAACAGGCGGAGCTTATGAAATATTCATTTTTTGAAATAACTTCAAATAGTAATTCTTTTGCTTTCTCTTTATTTCCAGATAACAAAAAAGAGTAAAATCTAGATTTGAACTCTTCCCCTGATAGGGCGATTCGTTTCTTTATTACTGAAATATTATGAGCCATAACAAAGAAAACTATCATCATTATTAATTGCACAATACCTATTATGATGATGAAAGTAGCGAAAGTTGATTCTGCCATGATATTATATTTTAAGTTTAACAAAAACGATCAATCCTAGTATTACGCATAACATTAATTATATGCATTCATTAATGCTTCTGCTTCTGCCGCCAATGCTTCTACTGCAGCAATACTATCCGCTTTTCGTATTTCATCTGCTACTTCTATAGTGATGTTATTTTTATGCACTAAACCCATTCTTTCTAAATCTGAATTTAAATCATTTGTAAATATATTATCTGAAATTAGAAGTGACTTATACATAGAAGGCTCAACTATAAAAGAAGCTGGTTGATCTACGTTTGTTTTTTTATAGTTTAAATGAAAATTTTCCAACTTAATTGAATCATTATCATCTATGTAGATTCTATAGATATAGTAACCTTTCAGTTCAGCATCAGCACTGTCTACTTGGCTATACTCTATTCGTCTTCCATTTACTGGATAGTCTTTCTCAATCAAAGAGATAGCTACCTCCTTTACTGATAGTTGTTTATTGTTTGTGCAAGAAAATAGAATACTAACTCCTAAAAAAAATGATGCTACAAATAATAGTTGTTTCATGTGTGTGTATTTTATAAGTTAAACAATTACATTTCCATTATACTAACCACCCCGACGACTAAACTCATTGAGAGAATATCTTCTTTAGGTATGGAGAAATCTGCATATTCCGGATTATATGATACGCAACGAATCTTATTCCCGTCTTCATATACTCTCTTTATGACAAATCCCTGCGTTGTGTCCAAGACATGTACTTTTCCCCATTGAATAAAGCGAGATTGGTCAATATGCCGACAGGCGATTTCATCTCCTGATTCGAAACGAGGAGACATGCTATCACCTTTAATAAACATCGTGAAGTCATAAGCAGGTATCTGATGTATTAATGGCATCTGTTCACATTGTTCCAATGTAACCCCAATAGATTCACCTGAAAGAGAACCTGCTGCTGCTGTAAGTGGAACTCTAGGACGAGTATTTGCATTTGGGGTCAAATCAGGGTTCAATTCCTCACCCTCTATGGCATCATCTAAATTTACTAGCATATTTCCTTTACCTGTAAGAAGCCATTCTGCATTAAGTATAGGATATGCAATGAGCGTTTTTTCAATAACATCAGATGATATAGACGCTCCTTTTGACGATACATAACCATTTGCTAATCCGAGTTGAGCCTCGAATTTATTTCTTCCTATTTTCAGTGTCGAGAGAAATTCTTTTAATCTATCCTTTGTTGCCATAGTGAATATATTCGGTAGTATTGTTTATTACAGTATTTATAAGTGTGTTAATAATAGTTTAATCAGCGAATAAAATCGGTATTTATTTTGATTTACCGAAAATAATCACTGATATTTGCATTCGTAATTCAGTTCACAATAAAACAAACGGATACAAAAAAGGGCTGTTAGAGAAGCGTCCCTAATCCTATCTCTGTTTATTTCGTCGTTTGCAAAGATAGGCAGTCCTTTTCAATTATCCAATGATATGTGAATGTTTTACGACAGGAAAATGCGGTCATGTAGGAGTTTCCGCAGTAAAACAAGAAATTTTAGAAGGCTCAACCTTAGTAATAGACAAACTCCTACATTTTGGTCTGTGAAAAGGTTGAGCTTTTCTCTTTAGGAGGGAGAAAAGGACTATGAAAGAATTAACAAAAACGAGTACAAGCGCAGAAATCAAGCAGTATTTCAATGCTATTCTAAAGCTGTCAAAAGCGAGTGAAGAATTTCCGGTTAATCTGGATGAGGTATGGCCGTTGGTGTATTCCGCTAAGAACAAAGCGGTAAGTGCTTTGAAAGAAAATTTCATGGAAGGGGTTGATTATCAATCGTTAAACCAAAAGGTTGAGCGAAAAATCGGTGCTACGATGAAGGATGAGTATTTCTTATCAGTTCCCTGTCTTGAGTTCTTCATCGCCCGTAAAGTTCGTGATGTATTTGAAGTATATCGCCAGGTGTTCCACAAAACAGCTAAGAAGATTGAGAACAAGGATCCGATGGCAATGAATGCCAATACCCTGTATAATCTTCGGATGAAAGCAGTAGCGTGGACCGCAAAGATGCTCAATCTGTCAGAAGAATCTAAATTAAGAATGATTCAGGCTGTAACAGAACCCTTGGGACTTCCATCGCCCAATTATGTAAAATCGCAAGGTGTTATGCACTCCGCTACTTATCTACTGAAAGAAAGAAGTAATCTGATTAGCATTCTCCAGTTCAATCAGAAAATGATTGCCGCGGGGTATCTAGAAGAAAAAGAGCGCCCGTCCAAGAGTAAAGGAACTTCCCGTTTCAAATGCTTAACAGAAAAAGGTCTTATATATGGTGAAAATGAGGTATGTCCTAAAAATGCCCTAGAGACACAGCCACATTATTATGATGATAAGTTCGACGAACTTTTAGAGAAGTTATTAGTAATTCAATAAAAGGAAGGACTAAGCCATGTTATCAAGAACAGAAATCAACCTTATAGCGGAAAAGGTAGCTGAACTTATCCATTTGAAATGTGATGAACTGATGTCCGCTAAACAATGTGCGGAGTGGCTGGGAATATCAGTTAACACTTTGCATTCGAAATGTTCCCGGGGACATATCCCCTACCATAAGAAACATAAAACGCTCTATTTCTCCAAGAATGAAGTAACAGTATATTATTTGAAAGAAGATAAACCCGCGTCGTGAGACCGCTGATTATAAAAGTGATAAATGATTGAAGGGCGAGGCTGGAATGATTGCCTCCTCGCCCACTCTAGCAAGAAAGGAGAACTGAACTAATGGAAAATATGAATAAAGCCAGCAAACGACTACTTATGATCATTACTACAATAGCTATGATAGCGAGTTGTATCTATGCCGGTCAAACTGAATATAACGATGAGGTACTATCCGGAATGAGTGCGGAAAAGTATCAGTACATACATGACAGTCTAGGTTGTCGTGCCTCTCAAGACGATGTAGTCAAAGAGTACATTGCCAATCAGAAATATTATGATTCAAAAATTTATTAAAACGATAAACAATTATGGACGACAAAAAGAAACAAGAAGAGTTAAATACTCTAATCAACAGAACAGAAACTGCTAAGATCGGTAATTGGTATCCCAATCTTTATTCCCAGATGTCATACTCATTGACCGATTTACAAAAAGAGGAACAAGCCATATTAGATGGCGTAAAAGAATTATACAACGAACAGGGTGATTTTATCGTATCTGAAATACTGAAAAGCATTTATCCTTCTTTCGTCACCGAATTTATGCAAGGCGATGGTAATCGAGGGGACGCTGATGAAGAGTTATCCATCTCACGTGGACAACTATATGACTTCTCGATGGATCTTTGTACAAAAGTGGATGCAGCAATTCACTTGAAATCCGCTTTCGATCACTTTCACCGCATCAGGGAAATTAAATACCGCATAGAGTTAGCTGAAAAAGGAATATTGCTTTAAAAAACAAAAGACATTGAACGATTAAAACATATATCATGAAAAGTAATGAATTAGTTATTCAGGATCCGGAATTAATGTCTATGATCCACAAGATTTACCCGAAAGGCGTTAAATACGCTACGGATGTTATGGACCTAGCTCTAAAGCTAAGCGAAGTATCTGAAACTCTCTATAATGGAGCATTCTTTAATGACTATGGCATATATCCTTTTCTTAATGTGGATGAAGCTCATCTCGAAAATGCTAATCTATCCAGCAAACATATCATTATTGAGTCTGAATTCGACAAAGATACATTTAGTGAGTTCGTAACATCACTATCCATCTCTACAACTGAAATTGAGGATATCATAAAAGTCGTCAATAATAGCTACTATAAAGAAGAGGGATCGCTTGATACCTGCTACTTATTAATCATGCGCTACTTGATTGAGTACCTAAAATGTATAGTTCAAAGAAGGGATACGAAAAAGGTCTATATGGAAGCTGTATTTGATACTTCTATCGGCTATTCCTCTATGATTACTCTAAATAGTGTGATGACCCTCCCCTATATCCGTCGGAGTATAAAGAAATACAATCAAAAACAGAGTGGCGCATCAGGTAAGTGGTTTAGGATTATGGTTCAAAATCCTGAACGCTTGATTGTATCATGTGAAAAATACATATCCAAATGAATGATCTGAAGAATCTAAAGATCGGTGGTATTCCATGGGGATACGGAACTGAGGCAATCTATGCCCACAAGGTGGTTTCCGGTTGTAGCGGATGCTTTTTTGACAACAAACAAGGAGCAAAGTATTGTCAAATGAAAGAAAGTTGTATGGCACATTATCGTCCAGATAGAACGTCAGTGATATTCGTGATTAAATAGAAGCAACATGGAAAGTAGTGACGGATTTATAAAATTAAGTAGAAAATTCTTCTCTAATAAAATGTGGACAGCATCCCGGGCTTTTAGTGAATGCGAAGCGTGGCTGGACTTGATACAGTCAGCACGATTTGAGGCTTCTGAGACAACGTCTCGCGTTGGGATCCACGATATAACATGGAGAAGAGGACAATATCCGGCAGCTACCAGCTTTCTTGCAAAACGTTGGGGATGGAGCGATCAGAATGTTAAGACATTCTTGAAAAAGCTGAAGAGAGAGGAAATGATAACAACGGATAGTACACAAGGAGTCAATGTGATTACTTTATGTAATTATGATGAGTACAACACTTCAGAAAATAGTGCTAACCAATCATCTAGCCAAACGGCTAACCAGTTAAAAGGTTTAGAAATCAGCCACTTACAAGAGTTACTAACCAGTCTACTAACCAATACACTAACCGATGAGGCAAAAAGCCAACCAGTCTCTAACCAGAATAATAAGAAAGATAAGAATAATATAAAGAAAATATCTACTATCGTAGATATGAAAGAAAGTTCGCCAGATGGCGAAGCAGCAGCTGCAGGTATTAATCCGAATCTTTCTGAAAATTCAAAAACATGGCGGGAAGATTTTGAAGTTTATAAGGCTAATCTTGATTCAGCGTATCACTCTTTACTGAGCGACGAATCCTTTGCGGCCAGTCGCCTGAAGTTCTACAAAAATCTCGATGTACGTCTTTCACTAGAAAAAGCATATGTAGATTATTGGAGCACAGAAGCCGGTTGGAAGAAGAAAAAGGCGTCTAGGAGCAAAGATCTGAATTGGACAAAGACCTTCATAAACGCATTAGATATAAAAAGTAACCGTGTGTATGTATCTGCTGGTGTTTACGTACCTACAACCGAATCACAGATAAAATTTACCTCGTATCTGCAAGAACATGCTCCGATGATGCTCAATATGCCTATACAACCAAACGATGAAGAAATAGACGATCTACGGAAATTGTCTGAGACTACGCTTCGTTCTATCGTGAAGGAAATCAGTAATAACCGATATTTAACCAATGGGCGTAACAGCGTTTATCAAACGATTATGGAACAATTAAAGAAATATCAAAATGACTAACAATAGAGTTAAACGAAATATCGGGATGCCATGGAACGAAGATGCGGAACGTATTGTGCTAGGTACTTTACTCTCTGAGCGTGATTCATTGATTGAAGTAAATAACCTTCTGACGGAAGATTGTTTCTACCATGACTTCCACCGCAAGATATTTAGAGCAATTAAAGCAATCGATGAAAAAGGGCTGCGTTATGATACTATGACCGTATGGAATTACCTGTTACCGTCCATTGACGCAGTAAATGACCGTGTTCCCTACCTTGAGATAGCCAGTTACCAGTGCTTCGATCTACAACAGCATGCAATGGAGCTTAACCGCCTGATGGCGCACCGTAAAAACTACGAAATGGCTCAATACATCCTGTCAACAGTCCATTCGTGCGAAGATCCGTTTGAAGTACAAGATGAAGTAACAAGGCGTATTGAAGGGATCAGAGAGAACCAAGCTTCGGGAGTCGTTAATATGCGTGAAGTAATGCAGGAAGTATATGACATCATCAATAAAAACCTGAATAACCCGGAGCCGATAACCGGTACACCTACCGGATTTCGTGACCTGGACAGACGTGGTGTATTAAGACCCGGTAATCTTACAGTAGTAGCAGCTGACTCATCACAAGGAAAAACATCACTTGCCACCAGTATTTGCGTCAATGCAGCGTTATCCGGAGCAAAGATCGCTTTTTACACAATGGAAATGACACCTGTAGAAATCGGGCAGCGTGTTCTCAGCAAACAGAGCGGAGTAGATGGAATGCGCGTTGCAAGTTCACAGCTGACGCAGGACGAACTTTCTCATGTAGATAGAGGAATTGCTAACCTAATAGACTTACCTCTCTATTTCGATGGGAAAAGTACTTCGACGATTGACTCCGTCGTCTCTAGTATCCGAATGATGAAGAAACGGTATAATATTGACGGAGCTGTTGTGGACTACTTACAGATATTTTCTGCCAACAGTGGGAACGGCGGTGCAGCAGAACAAGAAATGGGGAACATTGCCAGACGATTAAAGAACTTAGCCAAGGATCTGGGTATATGGATTATGGCATTATCCCAATTAAGCCGGGATAAAGTTGACTCTACACCATCAATCGGACGTATTCGTGGTTCCGGTCAAATTACCGAAGCAGCCGATGTTGTCCTTCTGCTCTACCGTCCAGAATATTACGGAAGGGACAAACACTATCCGGAACCTTTCGCTAATGTTTCAACAGAAAATACGGCAATGATTGATGTTGCCAAAGGGCGTAATGTTGGTACTTGGAAAATGATTTGTGGATTCAATGCGGAAACTACGCAATTCTACGATTTAATAGATATTCCACATATAAATCCTTCGAAAGTCTCAGCTGAAGATAAACCACCATTTTAAACAAATTAAGAATGAATCAATTCGAGATGTTCCTCGGATTGATATTTAAAAAGGAACTTGCAAATCTTAGAAGTATTTTCAAGGATTTACGTAAAGCTAAATAAAAAAAGAATTGATATGGGAAAAAAAATGATAAATGTTAGGTTTGACGAACGAACAGTGATGCTACTAAACGAGTTGTCGGACATCACAAAAACGAGTATCTCTGTAATAGTTCGAGGAATGGTATACCGCAGTATTGAGGAACTAATAGACAAATCCGGGAACTGGAGTTTGCAGAATGAGAAAAACAAAGAAAGGGAAGGTTAATGGCAAGGTCATGGATATGATAGCGCACAACTATGATAAGTTAAAACAACTGTGCGGTTATCGTACCTCCGGACTGTATTGTTCCAAAAGCTATGAAGATATCTTTCAGGACACTATTTTATTCGTCTCACAGGACGAGAAAGCCTCTACTCTGTCATCTGACAAAGAATTGATGAATTATTTCTGTTACCGATTCCGGATGATAGAGTATCAGGCTATCAACGATAATAAACAATTAAAAGAAATACCTTATGCCGACTATCTACAAACCAAGAAAGAAGACACAGAAGAACGATAATTATTATGACGCAGAGCGCAGGAGAGTGTATAACTCTGACCGCTGGCGTCGTCTACGTGCATGGAAATTCGCTTGTAATCCTCTATGCGAAATATGCCTGAAGGAAGACAAAACAGTTCCTGCCGAAGATATCCACCACATAACTTCGTTTATGAGTACGGATGATCCGGAACAAAGGTTATTCCTAGCCTATGACTTCGATAACTTGATGAGCTTATGTAAACAATGTCATCAAAATATCCATAACAAAAAAGGGAGTAGCTATTAGCTGCTCCCTAACCTTTGCACGGCTCACAGGCAAAGGCAGTGTCAGATAACAGTTGTATTAACCAACTGAAAGTGAACCGATTTTATTCCCAATATCCTTTAAGGCACGATTAAAGATTTCAAGTTCTTTCTCATTCAGAGTATATACTTGACCTCGGACTTTATACCCGTTAATACGTTGATATAACCAAGCTCGACTCTTGCCAAAGTAATTCTTTGCAATATACGACACGGGTATTAAGTCTACAATATCATTCATCTGTTCCCGTATTGTGAGCTTTCGTTCTATTGCTTTGACATTATCAGTGATAGTATCAAGAGCCTTATCTAAGTGCTTTCTAATGGCTTCTTTCTCTTCCGGCTTGGTGTATAAAGCCTTCATCTCGTACAAGTGTGCATCAAGTTCATCTCCATGCAAACTATCCATCTTTAACAAGTCTTCTTCTAATGTTCTCATATCATTATTTGAGTTATGCTCCTCCGAAGAGGAGCGATTACTACTTCTTTAATTTCTCTTTTCTTTCAAGGAGTTCTGATATCCTTTCGAGTATCGCATCAGTACGTTCTTCATCATCTTCTTTTCCAATATCCAGTATAAGTACCTTGCGTTTCCATTCTCTAAGGTTTTGTTTCTCCTTCTCTATTTCGAACTCAATCTGTTCTAGTTCATTCAGTTCTCTCATGACGTTGTTTTAAAAGGTTAATACTTTGTTTATCTGACACTACAAAGATACATAATCATTTGTATATGTACAAATGATTATGACGATATTTGTATTTGAATCGAATAAATAGGGATTTCCCTACGAAAAGGTCTCGCATTGTTAATATTAAGTTAATTTTAACAATAAATTCATCAAAAGGGGGTATGGGGTCAAATTTGAGCGATTGAGACCTTCGAAAGCTCGCCTAACCCTTCTTCACACGCACGGCACTTTTTGAAAAAAGCCAAAGTGTTTCGTTCTGTTAATTGCCATTTTTTGTATGACATTTCTATGGTTTTTAGATAAAAATGAATCAGAATCATGGAAAAAAAGAAGAAAATCAGCTTTAAAGTGCCCGATAGTATCAAACATGATGAGGCACGCAAACTTATTACCGGTCTTGTCAAGCAATTAAATGAGAAGGAAATGCTTGAACTCTCCGATATTCCACAACTTCACCGTATGGCTACGGCTTATGATATGTATCTTAGCTGTGTAGACGTATTGAGCCAGCAGGGGCTTACTATGAAAAACCTGAAAGGAGAAATGGTCAAACGCCCAGAGGCCAATTTACTGAAAGAAAGCTGGAGTCAATATCTTGAATTGGCAAAAGAATATGGACTAACCGCAAAAAGCAAAGGACAAATCAAAGCCATGAATGCAGGAGATAATGAAGAATCTCCACTTGAGACGTATCTGAAAGGCAAGAAAGAAACTCGTTAATGCAGACAAAGACTTACTATAAATACGCTCAAGACGTTATAGGCGGGAAAGTCGTATCCGGTAAGTTTATTCAGCTTGCTGCTGAACGTTTTTTCTCCATGATGGAGGATGATCGATACGAATTCAAGGAGAAAAAAGCAGATGAGGTCATAGAATTCTTCTCTATTCTTCAGCATTTCACTGGACGCCATGCCGGTAAGTCGTTCATCCTACAACCGTGGCAGCAATTTGTAATAGCAGCTATCTATGGATTCTATATAAAGGAGACGGGGGAACGACTTGTGAAGTATGTCTACATAGAGATTGCACGAAAGAACGGAAAGACGGCTTTTGCCGCCGGACTATCTTTGTATCATCTAATCGCTGATGGAGAAATGGATGCAGAGGTGGATCTTGCAGCCAACTCTAAAGAACAGGCTAAAATTGCTTTCAAGTTCTGTTCTCAATTCGCAAAAGGGATTGACCCGAAAGGAAAAGACCTTGTTTCCTATCGCGATAAAGTGAAGTTCGAAAAGATGCTGTCTTTGTTACAGGTGTTTGCAGCAGACGATTCAAAATTGGACGGTTTTAATGCATCTATGTATCTGATAGACGAATACCATGCCGCTAAGAATACTGGGTTGAAAGATGTACTACAGTCATCGCAGGGTATGCGTGATAACCCAATGGCGGTTATTATCACTACGGCCGGATTCGATAAATTAGGTCCATGTTACCAATACCGTGAAATGTGTACGGAAGTATTGTCTGGGCTAAAAGAAAATGATGCACTCTTTGCTGCTATCTTTTCTCCTGATGAGGGAGATGATTGGAAAGATCCGGAGACTTGGCAGAAGAGCAACCCCAATCTGGGGATTACGGTTAAACCGCAATATTTGCAGACTCAAGTACAGTCCGCAATTAATGCACCATCCGAAGAAGTCGGCATTAAAACAAAGAACTTCAATATTTGGTGTGATTCTGAAACTGTTTGGATTCCGGATCACTATATTTTACAGACTTCCGCAAGTCTTGAATTTGAGCAATTCCGAGGTATGGATTGTTATGCCGGCATTGACTTATCAAGCACTAGCGACCTCACTTGCGCCGATTTTATGTTTCCTACAGCAGATAAATACTATTTCAAAACTTTGTACTACTTACCGGAAGCGGCTTTACAGGAAAAACGATTCAAGGACTTATACGGAGAATGGCGCAGACAGGGATTGATTACTATTACTCCGGGAAATGTAACAGACTACGATTATATCCTCAACGATCTTATGCGGGTTCGAGATATAGTTTATATTCAGAAAATAGCGTATGATGCCTGGAATGCGACGCAGTTCGTTATTAATGCCGAAGAAAAAGGCCTGCCTATGGAACCATTCAGCCAGGCACTCGGAAATTTCAACCGCCCTACTAAAGAGCTGGAGCGCTTGCTATTGTCCGGCAAGGCGGTAATAGACAACAATCAGATAAACCGTCATTGCTTCCGTAATGTCGTTATGGCGAGAGATAAAAACGGCAATACTAAACCATCCAAGCAATTTGAAGAAAAGAAAATCGACGGGGTTATAGCTAAGCTGGAAGCACTCGGAATCTATCTCGTTTCACCTCGATACGGAGAATTCTATTGATTTGTATGACAATTTTTTGGTTAGGTGCAAAAGTGTACTTTATATGAAAATACCATTTACGAATTTCGAAATAAGAAAAGCGTCTAAAGCGGAAACATCCCGTTTGACAGCATGGAGCTATACCGGAGCTCATCCGATCCTTTCCAGTCGGAAAAAACCAATGCTTCTATCTACGGTTTACAGATGTGTTGATCTCATATCGGACAGTGTAGCAGTTCTTCCGCTGAAGACCTACCAGATTGACGAGGAAGGATTTAAGAAGGAATTCAAGCAACATCCGGCATATATGCTGTTGAATATGGAACCTAATGAAGATATGACCCGATATGTCTTCTTTAAAACACTCATGTCTTCAGTTCTTCTTACCGGAAACGGCTATGCTTATATCGAAAGGGATTATCAGTTAAATGTACTTCAATTGATTTATATTCCTTCCAGCCAAGTGACAATCGTTTATATCACTGATAAGAACGGTATCATGCGTAAACGATATCAGGTAGTCGGATTCAGGGAACTGGTGGACCCTAAAGATATGATTCATGTACTTAACTTCTCCTACGATGGCATTATCGGAGTATCCACGTTAACGCACGCCCGTCAGACTATTGATATCGCTACCAGTACAGAGGAACATGCGGCCGGATTCTTTAGCTCCGGAGGTTCTTTATCTGGCATACTGACTGTGGAAGGAAACAGAATGGATAAAACTCAAAAGGATCAAATTTATGAGACGTGGAATGAGCGGATGAAACAGCATCCAAACGGCATAGCTGTTTTAGAGGGGAATATGAAGTATCAGCCTATATCCATTAGTCCCAAAGACAGCCAGTTTATAGAAAGCCGTATGTTTAATGTCATAGATATATGCCGTTTCTTCTCAGTCTCCCCTATAAAAGTATTTGACTTGTCAAAAGCGAGCTATTCAACTGTTGAGGCTACGCAGCTACAATATTTGACGGACACTGTGTTAGCTGTCATAACTAAAATCGAGCAGGAGATTAACAGAAAAGTATTCCTCAAATCGGAACGGGGTAATGTTATTGCGGAATTCGACACTTCAGCCATATTGCGTACCGATAAAGCCGCGCAAGCCTCATTCTACAAAGAATTATCCTATGTAGCAGGAATCACACCGAACGAAACACGAAGAGAGTTGGGGTATCCTCGTTTGGATGGTGGAGATAAGGCATTCGTACAAGTAAATATGCAGACATTAGACAATGCCGTGAAAGAAAAAGTAGAAAATGCTAAAAATAATCCCGATTTGTATGACAACTCTGTGGTTAGTAAATAAAAAGTTGGATCATGGACAATAAAAAAGAAATCAGAAATACTCCCTTCCAGGTACAAGTGACCGGAGAAGATGAGGAAAAACGTACCATTGAAGGTTACGCATTGCTTTTTGACACCCCATCAGACGGATTATCCTTCACGGAAGTCATCCAACGCGGTGCGCTTGACGGAGTTTTGGCAAAAAGTGATGTTTTTGCGCTCTTGAATCACGATCAAAGCCGTGGCATTCTTGCAAGATGCAAAAATGGACAGGGGTCTTTGGTACTTTCAGTTGACGATAAGGGGCTGAAGTTCCGTTTTGAAGCTCCTAAGACGGCTTTAGGTGACGAGTTACGTGAAAATATCCGTCGTGGAGAAATCGAAGAATGTTCTTTCTGCTTCGATGTAGAAAAGGATACATGGGAAAAACAAAAAAATGGCAGTTGGAAACGATCGATTGAGAAAATAGATAATCTCTATGACATTGCTCCGGTCTATAATGGCGCATACAGTAAAACTTCGGTTTATATGCGCGGCAAAGAATTAGCAGAAGAGGAATTGCGAAAAAAGGAACAGGATATCCCTGAGTCCTACTATCAAAATATCGAAAATTCATTAAACATTTAATTTATTATTTTATGGCTAAAGAAAAGAGTATCACAGATTTGAAGGATGAGAAGAGGCAACTATCTATTCGTTCGAAAGAAATCATCGGGAAAGCAAAAGGTGAAAAACGTCAGTTTTCCCAAGAAGAAAATGAAGAGTTAGGCACCAATCAAGCTCGCATGGCTGAAATCAACCTTGAAATCGAAGAGAGAGAGGAGGAAAATCGTAGTAAACGCCCTGTAAGAACGGTAACTGCCGGTAGCGGTAACTTCTCTCTTCGTCGTGCCATCGCTAACTTGGTAGATGGGTCCGGACAGAATGACGCAGATGCGGGTATTATTGAAGAGGCTACCGCATATCACAACATGTCGGGTGCCCAGCAAGCAGGCAAACGAAGTATTGTTGTGCCGATGAACCTAGAAAAACGTGCGGCATTTACTGCGGCTACCGAAGCGGCTACAGGCGTAGTTATTGATGAAGATCAACAAGAAATGCTGCTGCCGCTGCAATCTTCACTTGTGCTAGCCCGTGCTGGTGCTCGTTTTATGACAGGATTGCAAGGTAACATCTACTGGCCCGAGTTCTCCGGTGCAAATGTCTTTTGGGAAGGCGAAAACGCTCCGGCCAAGGATGGTGCAGGTGAATTCGATAAAGGGGATACGTTCAAACCGATACGTTTGACGGCGTACGTAGATATATCAAAGCAGTTGCTCGTCCAGGAGAATACTTCCGTAGAGGCCTATATTCGTCAAGCTATCGCTGTAGCTATTGCACAAAAGATAGAACAGACTGCGTTCAGTAAAAACAAGAACGTTGCTAACACACCGGACGGTATGTTCCATACCCTTAACGAAGATATTAAGGGAGACATGACATGGGCGCAGATTGTAGCTATGGAAACAAATGCGGACACTCAGAATGCATTATTTGGCAACCTGTCTTATGTTCTGCACCCGTCACTTGTGGGAAAAGCTAAAACCAAAGTGAAGGACGCTTCTGGCGCAGGCGGATTTATCTTTGCCGGCAATGGGGACGGACAACTGAACGGTTATCGCGCATTGCGTACGAATAATCTGCCGAAAGAATTAGGAGATACAGCTGATGAGTTTGGTATCGTATTCGGTAACTGGGCGGACTACTTCCTGGGACAATGGGGCGGCATTGAGTTACTGGTAGATCCGTATACGCAGGCTTTGAGTGGTACAGTTAGACTGATAACCAATTCCTACTGGAATATGGGATTTATCCGCAAAGAATCATTTACTATCGCATCATTGAAATAATTATGGCATACGTCGAACTACAACTGGCAAAGAAACATCTGAACGTAGAGGAGTCCTTTACGGAAGATGACGAATACATTATCGGGCTTATAGAAGCCTCTGAAACTGTTGTAGAGAAAGATGTATGTGAGAAACTGGATACGCTGACGCAGGAGAACAAAGGTAAATTACCTGCGCCTCTTCGTCAGTGTATTCTCCTGATGGTCGGACAGTTTTATGCTAATCGTGAACCGGTTGCTTTTGCACAGTCGGCGGAAGTACCCCTGTCTTACAGATATCTCGTATCACTTTATCGGAATTATGCCAAATGAGAGCGGGTCTGCTGAAATATCAGCTTGTATTTGAGATTCCTGTCGAAGTAAAGTCTTCGACAGGAGCTGTCAGCAAGGAATATAAAGAAGTATTCCGATGCCGGGCACAGCGCAAGAAACAGACTCTTCTTTCCGTAGAAGAGAATGCGTATGAACAGTTTGTCGGGCATACAACAGTAATGCAAGTACGTAGTTATCCGCAGATCAAATATGGTTGCCGTGTAAGATACGCAGATTGTATCTGGGAGATAAAGATGATAGAACCTGCAGCCAACGAATTGACTTTAACGCTTAAAAAGATCGATGTATGATTCAGGTAACGACGATCGACAGAGAGAATATTCAATATCTGATCCGGAATCTGGAAGACTTCGAAAAAGATAAGGCGGTGAAAAGCGGCCTACGTGCAGCAGTGAATGTATTTCGCGTGAAAGGTAGAAGCAATCTACGCACAAGGTTATTACATCACGGCAAGCAGACTAATCACCTGATGAATTCTTTCACTACTCGGGTAAAACGTAATAAACTGGGAGCATTGGCAGGGTTTGATCGTCCAGGCGGCAATCATTCTCATCTTGTAGATCAAGGGACCAAGAAACGCTATACCAATACCGGTAAAAGCCGAGGATCTATGCCTGGTAACAGATTTTGGAATGATGCCGGACATACAGAAGAGAATAGAGCTATGCAAGCTATCTATCAGGGAGTTCAAAAAGCAGTACAACGAATAAATGAGAGACGATGAATATGTTTAAGATCACAACGGAAGTGCGTGCCATTCTTCTTGCTTCGGATAGCATCAAGGATATTGTCGATGAGAAGATATTCCCGGTCATTGCACCGGAGAATACGGAGGGCGACTTTATCGTTTATCAGCGTGACGGCTACAAACAGGATTGCACCAAGTTTGGCGTATATCGGCAGGTACCAATTGTGAACGTGATTGCGGTAAGTGAAAACTATGATCGCAGCCAGGAACTCGCTTCATTGATTTATGATACTTTATCCGGTGACTTTACTGATCCGGATATATATATTGAGCTTGAAGACTCTACCGAGGACTTCATTGATAACAAATACATTCAAGTTTTACAATTTTCAATAGAACAAAGATAATATTATGGCAGGAGTAAAATTAGATTCAAGAAAAGATATCTACAGAGGTGAGTTCTTTGTATTTGCCGACGATCAGCCTATCGCTTTTGCATCAAGTGCAACACTGGAAGTAACTACCGAAGAAATAGATGTCTCAAACAAAATGATGGGCGACTGGACCGGTTCCCTTCCTGGAAAGAAAAGCTATACAGTTTCTTCCGAGTCATTAGTAACTCGCAAAGAAGGCGCTATGAGTTATGATACCCTGTTGGCTAAACAGATAGCAGGTGAAACACTATCATTTTATTTCGGAGAGGCAAAAGCTGCGGATAAGGACAATTTTGGAGGAACCTTTGAGAAAGATACTGCAAAGATGAGCTATACCGGAGAAGTGATGATTACATCGATGTCTATCTCATCCGAGGCCGGACAGATAGCTAAATGTAGCAGCGCTTTTAAAGGTATCGGAGGTCTGACGCCCACCGCAGGCGGAGCAGCGGAAAACGCAGGTGCATAAAACGAGTTAGTAACAAATGTTCTTAAGGCGGTCCTGTGATGGCCGCCTTATTTAATATAAAGTATCATGGTCTCATTAACAATATCACTTTGTATCATATATACAATATTCCTGTCCGCTAAAATCATCGATGAGAAATGTAATCGTCATAGTCCGCCATCTGTACCGGAGACTTCAGTTCCTAAAAAGAGATTCTCTCTAAATATGAAGATGAGGCTGAATCTGAAAGCCATAATACGATGGGAACAGATCAGGCAGAAATCCTTCTCTCTAATGGATTATTCAGATAAGGATGACATAGATGCACTACTGTATACCACAACGATATGCAATAATGAAGATGTGATATATACCTTCGATGTTTTTCGGGGAACATTGTCCAACGAAAAGCTGGTACAGGAAATGATCTTGAAATTGGAACGTGAAACATCAGTATTAAGTCAGTTTCAGAGGGAGCAGGAGAAACAGGACATCGTGAATTCCAACTCCCTTCCGGAAATGATCAGCGGTATTGTTTCGGTTCTCATCATATCCGGACTGGATGCACATTACGTGCTTAATGAAATGGAGATATGCGACCTTCCACTCTACATAGAGGCATACGAAAAGAAACGAAAAGAGGAGATGGAAAGCGCCCGGATGTGGACATATCTCACCATTCTCCCGCATATCGATGCACGAAAGATGGAAAATGGAGCTAAGGATCTGATCACTTTCCCTTGGGAGGAAGCGGAGAAGCAAGCGGAAAAAGAAATCAAAGAAACTGAGATAGAAAGATTTGAATTATTCATGCAAAAGGGCAAAGACCTATTAAATTTATAAGATCATGGCAGGACGTTTAAGTTTCAGTATAGCAATAAACCTCTTAACAGAGAACTTTAAGAGAGGTACTAATCAGGTAAAAGCCGCATTCCGTTCCATGCAGATGCAGATTCTCACCTTCGCTGCGGCATTAGGTGCAGGCGGACTCGGACTAAGTAACCTTGTTTCTCGTTTCATTGATGTAGCCCGAGAAACAAACCGTGCTACCACCGCATTGAAGAATGTCTCCGGCACAATGTCCCAATATGCGGATAATCAGAAATATCTGCTCGATCTGGCTAAAAAATACGGATTAGAGATTAATGCCCTGACGGCTAACTACGCAAAATTCACGGCGGCTGCTTCCATATCCGGTATGTCCATGATCGATCAACGAAAAGTATTCGAATCCGTCTCCCGGGCATGTACGGCCTTCGGTATGAGTGCGGACGACAGTAACGGAGTTATGCTTGCATTATCCCAGATGATGAGTAAAGGCAAGATCAGCTCCGAGGAATTGCGTCTGCAGATGGGAGAACGTCTTCCTGTTGCTCTTCAGGCTATGGCAAAAGCTGCAGGTGTTTCTGTCGCTGGTCTGGACAAGTTACTCAAACAGGGTAAACTGATGAGTAAGGATGTGCTTCCTAAATTTGCTGAGGCGCTTAATGAGATGATTCCTAACGTTGATACTGATAACTTGGAGACATCTGTAAATCGACTGAAAAACGTCTTTACAGAGTTAGTGAACGGCACGGATATACAAAGTAAATATAAAGCTCTGATAGACTGGCTGACCAATATTGTTAAATCGGCTGCTGACAATATAAAAAGCATTGTTACCTATCTTGTTGCAGCTGTTTTAGTCATGGTTACAAGTCGGCTGGTCAATAAAATTATTTCCTCTATTGCCAAAGCCGAATTAGCCGCCAAGTCAGCAGCACGTCGGGCGGCCAAGGATGCAGGACAGAAGTTTGATGAAGTTGCATGGAAAGCGCAAAAGGCCGGTGCTTCTATCAGAATGGCTTTCAGCAAAGCGATGTTATCAATTAAGGCAACTCTCATTTCTATGGCTCCAACAGCAATACTTGCGGTCATAGGGGCTATCGTTGCTAAATTTTATAATGCTTATAAAGAGTCACAACGAATAAAGGGCTTGTTTGACAATTATCTGAATCGAATGAATCATGCGGCAGAGTCGAACTCAGAAATTGTAAAAGTTAAAGCCTTGTTATCAGAGTACAATAAAGTTAATTCATCATTAGATTACAAAAAACAAATATTAGGGAAAATCAATGGTATTCTCGGTACTGAGCTAAAAACCAACCAAGATGTAAACAAAGAAATATCTAAACGCATAGAATTGCTTGAAAGTGCAGCAAGAGCCGAACTGGCAGCAAAGGAAGTAGCAGAAAGCGAAAATGAATTACGCAAAATAGGCTCAAAATCCTACAACGGGAAGACAGTACAGGAATTGGCTCCTGATTGGGAAATAGCTCGCGGAGATTTGGTTAAAGAAGAGAGGTTCAAAGCAAAGCATAAAGTGTCAATGGTTGACGCTATAGGATTTGAAAATGGCTTAAAGGATGATTTGAATGCTTATATTGAATTCTCAAAAATACTCAGTGATGCGAAATCGAGATTAGGAACTGAGATTTCTAGAAGCACAACAATTACAACACCGACTACTGATCCGGATGATGACAAAAAGAAAAAAACTCCTCTTCAGAAACAGCAAGAATCTTATGATAAACAATTTGAAGAGCTAGGCGCTGAATTAGAGATCGGAAAGATCACTCAGGCAGAGTATAATAAAGCCCTGGGAGAACTGAACATCAAGATGTACGCCCAAGCCAAAGGAACAGGTGATAAAGAAGTGCTTGAGAGTCAATATTTTCAGAATATTAAGACCGCTGCTGAGAAAGCGATAAGAAATCAAGATAAGAATGTTGCTCTTGTTGAGTTTGAGAAGGTGCAGAAGGATTACAATGCAAAGGTCAGGGAAGCCCAAGCGCAGCAAGCCAAAGGGCTTATCTCTCAGAAAGAATTGAATTCCAATATAATTTCACTTTCCGTTGATGCGGCTAAATCCGCTGCCGGCATTAAAGGCATTGGAGATGAGGCAGATGTGTTTATTTCAGCTATGCAACTGAATGCAAAGATACTTGCTTCTCCAATTAAGATAAAGCCTCGCGACGCAACTTTTGACTACAAGAAAACCAAAGTTGATATTGCCTCTGAAAATCTGGACAAGGCAAAAGAATTGGCGGACAAATATAAAGAGGAAGCAAGAATTATCGGGAAGACATTATCAGATGAGGTTGCGAATGCTATGGCTGACGTTCCATCGCTGGAAGAGGCATTAAAACTGGCACAGGTCCAGGAAGATATCAAAAATTTCACCAAGGAACTTAATCAGATGGAATGGGATGGTATTAAAAATGTCGTATCAACTGTAGATGGATTAGTGTCGGCATTCGAACGCCTGAAAGATGCATTTGATCCGGAACAGGAAGCTACTAAATGGGAAAAGTTAATGGCCATTTGGAATATGTTTTCCGGAATTGCAGATGGATTCTTGTCGGTGATGAAAACAATTGAAAGTATTACGGAATTAACAAATAAGCTCACAAAGGCGAAGGAAACAGAGGCGGCTATTGATACGGCTACTACCGGAACAAAAGTTGCGAATAAAACGATAGAAACTACAGCAGAAATTACTGCTCTTGCGACTCAAACGGCGGCAGAGGTCGCAGCATCATCAACAAAAGCTACAGCTGCATCTGCGGAAATGGCTGCAAAAAGTACAGCAGCATATGCATCTATTCCTTTTGCAGGAGTAGGTCTTGCTGCTGCTCAAATTGCAGCCATGGAAGCATTAATATTAGCTGCCTCCATTCCTAAGTTCGCTAATGGTGGTATTATTACCGGCGGTCCTTCATCTGGAGATAAGATATTAGCTCGTGTTAATGCCGGTGAAATGATACTCAATCAAGGCCAGCAATCTCATTTATTCGAAGCGATTAATTCCGGAAGATTGGGTGGAGGTGGAAATATATCTTCATCGGTAACAACCAGGGTCCGGGCAAAGGATCTGATTCTGACTATCAACAATGAACTTAAATCACAAGGGAAAAAGCCTATATCATGAGCTATAGATTAATATATACAGTACCATTCGCTTCGTTAGAAAATATACCTTGCGTAGTTGAAATAGAAAAAGAAAACTACTTCGGTGAGATCACTGAACTCCAAGGTGGTTCTTCTCCATTTACAGTTGATATAGCGGACGAAGATTTTCTATATATTCCTACTCGGTTCAGCACAGCTAAAATATCCATTGTAGGGAGTGATTATCTACAAAGCCTGTTCTCTACCGCCTATCAGCAATACCGAGTAACGTTTAAAAAGAATGGGGTGGTTACCTGGTGCGGATTTATCAAACCGGAGCTTTACACTCAGGATTATAGCTCCAAAACATTTGAATTAGAATTAGAATGCATGAGCGCCATGTCTTCACTGGAATTTATAGACTATGAGCAAGCGAAAGATACTAGAGAATTTATATCTTTTTGGGATATACTAAAAAAATGCATCTCTGCGGCATCTGGACAATATACCGCCGTGTACATTCCTCATGTTTATGCGAAAAATAAAGCCGATTACGATATGCAATTAAACATATTAGAACATCTAACGGTTAGCGAACAGGACTTCTTTGACGAAGATGATAAACCTATGAAGTTAAAAGAAGTGTTAGAAGAAGTCTGTAAGTTTCTTAACTGGACCTGTGTTGACTGGAAAGGTGAATTGTATTTCGTTGACATAGATCATAGTGGAGAATTTTATAAATATAGTTCTGATCTTTACAATAAAACAGGAAATGTTTCACCTGCCTTCATTAACATTCAGAAAAAAGACTATACAGGAAAGGATAATACGTTAGACATTCTCCCTGGATGTAATAAAGTTACGATAAGATGTAGCAATTACCCAGTTGGCGAACTGGTATTGGATGAGGATTTTGAGAGTCTAAAGCAATTAAGTACTATTGATAATTCAACGGGGGCACGATCTTCTCGAAGAATTTTCCTCTCTCCTAACCGGTGGAATATGTATTTATATGATGGAGATGAAGTCATTGGAAATGACGAAATTGAAAACTATAAAGATAGAGCTAGATCATTAGAAGGTGCAATACTAATGAAATGCTGTGCATATAATCAACATCAGAACGCAGGCGGCGAATGGATTCCTGATATTACCGATTATTCATTTAGCAATGCTATTCAAATAAGGTATCCTGAAAAAGCGCATAATCCAATAACGCGCGATTTAACCAAGGTGATGTCGTTTAAAGGTCCATCAGCTATTTATGCTGACTCTGCAATATCTATCTCGTACTTATTGAAATCTTCCGCAGATTCAGATTTAGGAATTTTAGATAACAGCCGCGCCACTCCTAATGGTTTAATTTATTTTCAGGTAAGAATAGGTGACAGCTATTTTGGTTCAATATATGGAACCGATCCAGAGTGGCAAAAAAAGCCTAATTACGTGTTTGCTGTAAATTTAGATAGTAAGAATAATGATAGATCGCAAGATTACATAAGCGTAAAGAATCAGAAAACTCTTTCTATGCCTTATTCTGGAATAAACGGTTTTATAATACCAATAGACCAGCCATTATACGGAGAGTTCGAATTTACAATGTTTTGCCCTAAAGTAGATTATGACAGTCACGTATACCCAGAACCGTTTAGAGGAATTATATTAAAAGACTTCAAAGTTAACAGTAAAAAGAAAGATGGAATAGAAGAAGACAATAGCAATTCTGACCGTATTTATGAAAATATAATCAACGAAAATTATATTAATGAACTTGATGAAATAGAATTTAAGATTTCATCATATAATAAAGATGGAGCTTGCTATAGCAAGGTAATGATTAGCGAGGACTACTTGACCGACAATCTTTATTCAGTCATAGAAGAAACTACAGTCCGTCCAGAAGAGCAACTTATTCGACGTATTATCAAACGTTATAATGCCACCCGTATCAAATTAACGCAAGTAATAAAAGCATCTTCCGATATAACTCCTTTATCCCGCTTGTATGACAATTATATGGTTAATAAGAAATTCATCAACGCAGGAGGTACTATCGACTATAAGATGAATCAGTTTCAATGTATAATGATAGAAGTATGAATATTACTATAAAATCAAGAGCAATCCCTTCTAAGCCCCGATCCGGGAATTATCCGATTGGGTCAGTTGTTTCTTCCGGTAGAGGTGGCGGAACTACTGTAGTGACTGGAGGAGGTGTTAACATTGACATTTTAAAAGTTAATGACACTCAGTCATTGACAGATAAAAATGTTCTTTCATCTCTTCGTACGCTTCTTGAAATTTGTTCACGCATCATAAAGAAGGATGACAAAATAGAATATACGGATGACAATGTTCTTTCCTCATTACGTACAATTAAAGAGGTCGACGATAAGATAAAAGCCTTGTTGCTGGAATTAGAACGCAGGTATATTCATAAAGACCAGGATGACCGTACTGAACATAGCCTGGAAGTAGGTGAAAATTTGACGGTAGAAGGTTTATTGTCTGCTCTTGGCGGGCTAGACGTAAAAGGATTATTAAAAGCATCCGGCGGAATTGTATCCAATGATCTTATACAGGCTATTAAAGGTATGAATATTGGCAACTTCGTCACCGGCATGATCGGCGGTTCCGGCGGTTCTGTCACAGTTGACGAGAAGACAGGCAAGACAGTACTTGAAGTGGACAAAGCCATCTTCCGTGAGGAAATGGTCACTCCCAAAATCACCTTCAACTGCATTGACGTCATCTCCGGAGACAAGGCCAATACCTTCGCATTCGGAACGATCAAGTCCGTAGACACAGCAAACCGGATCATTGAACTTGACCTGCTTGAAGGGCAGACGGGCACCCCGAAAGTGAACGATATCTGTCGCGGCGTTTTTCATAAACTTGAAAGTGGAAACAAGACATCTGACAGCGCAGACGCAAACGGATTCCTAAACTACTCAGGATTCGCTACGACCTATTTCACACCTTCCGAAATTCTGTTGAACGAACCGGGAGCGATGAAGTTTAAATATACCCTGCAGCCTGGAACAACCGTCCACCCTTCATCCGGCATGAACTTCTACGCTTACGGTAACTTCACCGATGAGACCCGTCAGGCAATGACTTACGAGACCCGTTATTACACCCGCCGTCTTAAAAATGTCGATACCTGGGTAATTGACCCGACAAGGAACATCTCGATGCAGGACGGTCTTCTGGAAGGTCTGACGATCGGTGGTTTCGTGATGCACGGGCACGGCACCTTTCAGGAGAATACTTATCTGACCGGTCCCAACATACAGTTTACTCCATCTCAGATAGAGGAATTACAAGGGAAGTCGGCATACAACGTTTCTCTGTCTTCCTACGAGCGCGTAGTAAAGCTTGACAGTGCAGGCAATTTGACTTCTCTATATGAAGAGCTGAACGTCATCTCCGGTAATCAGAATATAGTTTCCGGTGATGAGAACGTCGTTACCTCCGTGTATAACCTTTCCACCCGTATCCAGGCATTCAAGGGTGAAACGGAACTGTTGTTTTCAGAATCAGTGGACAAGGACAGATATGTCGTTGTCGTATCCGCCACCGGCTGTCGCGCTTCCGTGGCTGCCGGTATCCTCACCATCACGGAGGTCACCAATTACGAAGAGTGTTACGTAGACCTGAAGATCAACTGTGAAGGAAATGCCGTATTTGACAAGCGGTTCTCGGTCGTGGTTGTCCGCAACGGCGCCGACGGTGAAGGAAGCATCACGGCTGACTTTAGCGACGAGATGCAGTCTGTTTCCTGTAGTGCTGACGGTACGGTCACTTCCGGCCTTCCGCTGACTTCCACCTTTTCAATGTACTACAGTTCCACGAAGCTGACGCTCGATTCGCTTTCCCGTGGCAGCGTGCCTGGCGTAACCGTTACAACCGACAAGGACACGGGAATAGTAACCGTCACGGCAATCACGAAAGATGCCGCTGATACCCTTCGTCTCCCGGTGACCGGAAAAGCAACCTATAACGGCGTACAATATGAGCGCACTATTCATCTTTCTATCAACAAGGTGAAGCCCGGCGCGGATGGAAATGACGGAGCGAATGCCGTCATCTACTCCCTGCAGCCATCCACTAATGTGATTAAAAAGGATAAGGACGGCAACAGCGATACGACAAACATTTCCTGCCGGATCCTGAAGACCGACGGCTCCTCTACGGTTGTCTCCTCCCGTCCCTCCGGCTATTCGCTGGATTACATCATAGATTCGGGTACGCCTAAAAGCTATACACCCGGAAGCAATATTGCCATATCGGGTATCACAAAGGATATTACGTTCAGGATGTACGCTGAAAACTCATCGGGTATCACCCTGGTTGATCAGGAAACGATTCCCGTCGTTCAGGACGGAAAGAACGGCGTTGATGGCACAGACGGTCACAGCCCTTATATCTCTGAAAACGGAACATGGATGGTGTGGGATGCAGATCAGGGAAAATACGTAGATTCCGGCGATCCGGCAAAGGGAGATGACGGTCATTCTCCCAAAATACAGAATGGCACCTGGTGGGTCTGGGATGCGGAACAAGGAAAGTATATAGACACCGGTATCAAGGCAAAGGGAGAAGACGGGGACCCCGGAACTGATGGAAGGTATACCGAACTCCGTTACCGCTATGCCTTTGACAAGCCTGCGGCTCCTGCGGGTGTGAATCCCGCGGGGTGGTTTCTGTCTCCCGAACCGAAGGATTTATCATTTATCCGGCATACCGGTGACTTCATACTTACTGATAACATGTATATTTCCCCGACCCCGGCATCTGACTCCGCTACTTACAAGGAACGCATAACCTTCGTTACGTCTTATGAGAATCAGGTGATCGACCTGTTCCTTTCGGTATCTTCTGAAGCTGGCGACTTCGGCCTTGTCTGCCCTATCGACGTAGCCTATACCGATAATGTAACAGCCTTGTGGAGGAAGTCTGGAATCGTTTCGGAAACGCTGAGTATCACCGTTCCCTTCTCCGGTTCCCATTTCATCGATATCGTTTATAAAAAGGACAGTTCTCTCAGCCGGAATGAGGACCGCATGAAATACCAGGTTATTTATCCGCGCACCTGCTGGCTGTCCACATCAGTCATCAATCCGAATACGAATGCTTCCGCCTGGAGCGCTCCTGTCTTATTTCCGACCGATACGCCGGAAAACGAACAGGTATACCTGTTGTCGAAGTCACATATTGTCGTGGACTTCCCTTCATCTGCCCCTTACACGGACGAGTACATCGGTGAGGCTCCCGCTTACGACAGCAAGAAAGCATACGTCAGGGGAAATATCGTCAGATATAACAATAATTACAGGGTGTGCCTGATCAGCTGCACGGGCATCGCTCCGGACACGTCCACGAACTGGGAGGATATCGGATGGTGGACAGACAATCCATCAGGAGCGGGCGAAGCGTTCCCTTACGAATACCAGTGTTCGCGTAAGTTTACGGACGGCAAATGGGATAATTATGAGAACACGATCCTGTTCACCCACTTCGCCAAGGACGGTACGGACGGCAATGACGGTATAACTCCCGTCGTGACGCAGTTGATCCCTTCGGTCACACAGATCGGACGCACCATGACCGGCAGCTATGAACCGGAATCGTTTACCGTTTCGCACAAGGACACGGAAGGTACCCTTGTCAATGCTTACATGGCAGTCTGGGGCAGCAATGACGGCAACTCGTGGACGCGGATTGGAAGCGTTGAGAACGTATCCTCGAAATCTATTAACGTGGCACGGTATCCTTATAAATACTTTGTGGTACGTACCTACGGGACATCCTCCGCCTCGTTCGGCAGCGATTATCTGTTGAGCACTTCCGTAAGCGTCCTGCATGACGGTGAGAAGGGAGAATCCGGAGCGCAGGGTGCCATGCCTGTTTATTGCGGATTCTACGAGAGCGGTGTGGGCTATACCTATACGGACGCCACCCGTGACATTATCAACTACAATATCGACGGCGGAGTATTCACCTTCCAGGTGAAGGTACATGGTGCGGTGGTCACGACGCCTCCGACATCCTCCACCGGTGACGCCAACTGGGAACCTGCCGGCAAGTTCAAGTTCGTAGCCATGGACACGGCCTTGATTGACGGTGCCAATATTGCCGGATTCATGTACAAGAATCTGCTGATGAAATCCCGTCTTGGTCTGCTGAGAGGAACGGAGACGGATATCAAGGATGTGGGTGAATCTGACATGCAATGGTTTAAGCCTTATTTACAGCTTGACGGAAATGCGGGTTACATAGACGCGATGGCTAACGTGAGAGTAGCGTATCAGATCATTGACGCTGGTACGGATCTGAAAAAGAACCTTTCATGGATGGTTCTGAATGCTTCCGGGTATAACAGAATCAACAATCTCGGCAATCCGGATACGGGTATCGGTCTGCAGATTTACATGCACGAACTTGGATCGCAGGTGTTTATCGGTAATTTCTACAGTTATGCGCTATATGTGTTTCTGAATGTACAGTTATCAAATGATGTGACTTATGCAAACTCAATTACGACGGTCAAGATCAAAATACCCGCCGGCAAAATGTTCAGAGGGGTTGTTATTCCCAACGCCTTAACCTATCGGAATGGCGGAGTCACGGTGATTGAGCAGGATGGTACGGAAGTCCGCTATCCGTTCAGCCTGTGTATCTATCCCTACTCGGAGCTTAGCTACATAGGAGTGACAGGGAATTACAATAACATCCCTTATTACGAGGTGGTGCATTAAGGAGAACTTTTAATTTGTAAATTATAGCCGTAGCGGTCTGTGAAGATAGCGAGGCACAATCTTAAAAAACATGGATTATGGAAAATCTAGACATAAAAGACTTTCAGAGTGTTTCCTCCGTGTCGGAACTGGATAACATTCTGCTCGTACAGAGTACGGGAGTAAACGGCAAGATGACGGTCGCCTTATTCAAGACGGCTGTCAGGAATGATGTTACACCCTCCATCAAGGAGAACGTCTGGTGGATCGGTACCGTTAATACCGGAATCGTAGCCGCCGGAAAGACCCCCGAGTTCCGCAAGGGTGACCTTGGCATTGAATGGAAGTATACGACCGATACGGCATGGAAGCTGCTGGTCAATTACGAATCCATCTCATTGACCTTTGACGATCTTACCGAAGCGCAGAAAAACTCGCTGAAGCTTCATTTCAGTGATCTGACCGGGGCGGAGATAGCGCAGTTGCAGCAGCCGGCCCGGGATATGATCGCTACCCTGCAGGCGACGAACACAAGCGTGACGGATGCCGAGAATCTTCGTGTCGAAGCGGAAGAGAAACGTAAGACGGACACGGCCGCCGCGATTAAATCGGCTACAGACGCGGCAGGCGCAGCCAATACAGCAGCCAAAAACGTCCAGGACGGCAAGACGCCCGCATTCGAAATCGGTACAGTACAGCAGGGTACTTCCGCTTCGGCTGCCGTCACGGCAAACGGTACTGACGCCTCGGGCAATCCGAAATACAGGATCAACCTCACCCTGCCCAAGGGCGACAAGGGAGACAACGGCAAGACACCTGTATTCGAGATCGGGACGGTCAGCCAGGGATCTTCTGCTTCAGCCAGCGTCACGGCAAATGGTACAGACTCATCCGGCAATCCGAAATACAAAATCAACCTCACCCTGCCCAAGGGCGACAAGGGCAATCCCGGGACTGACGGGGAAGACGGAAAAACGCCCTCCTTTGAAATTGGAACGGTAGATAAGGGAGAGTCCGCATCCGCTACGGTCACGGCAAACGGTACTGACTCATCCGGCAATCCGAAATACAGGATCAACCTCACCCTGCCCAAGGGAGACAAGGGCAATCCCGGGACTGACGGGGAAGACGGTACGGATGGAAAAACCCCTGTGCTGGAATTTGGAACGGTCGCTACCGGTAATCCTGGCACGCAGGCATCCGCTACGCTGACGGCTAACGGAACAACGGCAGAAGGCAATCCGAAGTATCTGCTTTCACTGACTATTCCGCGGGGAGACAAGGGGCTTCCTGGAGAAGGATCGGGCAATGTGTCCGCGTCCGGAACCGGACTGGTAGCAGGAAAGAAGTACCTGTTTGTACCTTCTTCCAACGGCAGTACGGAAGGCTCCTTCGTAGAATACGCGGCACCCACCATTCCCGAACAGGTGCAGCCGGACTGGAATGCTACTTCCGGGAAAGGTGCCATCCTGCACAAGCCCACGATTCCGGCAAAGGTAAGCCAGCTGACGAACGACAGCAACTTTGTAAGTAAGTCATATGTAGATGATGAGATAGACAAGATTCCCACGCCCGACGTATCCGCGCAGATTGGAGCGCATAATACATCAGGGACAGCGCATGCGGACATCCGGACCTTGATCACAAACTACCTTTCGACGGCAAAAGGATATACGGATACTCAGATATCCGCACTGATCGGAACGGCTCCGGAAATTCTTGACACCCTCGGAGAACTTGCAGCGGCTGTGCTGAACAATCAGGATGCTGTTACGGCGATCAATAATGCTATCGCTCAGAAGCTGGGAAAGACGGAGGCTCAAAATCTGTACGTCGCATTACAAGGTTATGTAGCTTATTCGCAGGCGGAAAAGACCAAGTTAGCTGGAATCGCAGCAGGAGCAAATAAGATTACCGTCGATTCTTCCTTGTCGGGCACCAGTACTAATCCTGTTCAGAATAAAGTTATTAATACCGCTCTGGCAGGCAAAGCTGCATCTTCCCATACTCATACGAAATCTCAGATTGTCGATTTTCCGACTATTCCTACCGACAACAATCAGTTGGCAAACGGTGCCGGATACCTCACTGATGCCCCTGACGACAATAAGCAATATGGTCGGAAGAACGGTGCATGGTCGGAAGTCGTTGCCGGAGCGGGAGGAGGAGTTGAATACTATGATATCAATTGGCTGTTGGATATGTATGAAGATGGAAATTGTACACAAGAGCAATATGACGGGTTATTGGATGCGGTTCAGAATAACAAATATATGGGATTTCCGACTTTTTCTATGGTCGGAGATGACAGCATAATATCACTGTCGGTTATTATTGGATTAGCAGTTCAAAATCTTGCTGGTGCTTCGGTTATTAAATGGGTAATCACCCCATCACTTCAGGTCGAATCATCTTCGGGAGACATACTTGGCGGCAGAAAAGTAGATGAAAATTCTTCCACTGCGGCCGTAATTTACTTGCGGACCGATAATTTTCCTGTCGCTGTCAATCCTGTTACTTTAAATGTGAGCATGCCGGAATCTGAGAACTCCGCTGATGAATATATTTTCCAGTTCACCAGCGGAATCTCTCCGACAGTGCTGACCATGCCCGCTTACATTAAATGGGTCAATGAACCCGTGATAGAGGCTAATAAGACATATCAGGTATCTATAGTTAACAAAATAGCGGTGATAGGAGGTGTGGAATGAGTTACTTTAGAAGAGGGCTGATGATGGCGCAGCAGAAGATTGAGAACCCATATGATTTTAATGGGACGGACCAGTATCTGGATACCGGCATCAAGTTATGGACCGGACAACCCTTTACGCTGATGCTGGTCTTCACGTCACGAGCGGTGGATAACGGAGCGAATCAGACCATATTCACTACACGTAACCATGGAAGTGAGCATGGTGTCACTTTCTCCCAACTTACAGGATCAGCCTTTGAACGCTGTAGTATGATTGGAAAAAGTGGATATACTCCTAGTACGGTTTTTGATGATAGTGTGTATGGCGTCAGAAGAGGGCTGGTTTTGACTTCTAACGGTAATAGAGTTACTTATAGTAAAATCGTGACCAGTAATGACGCTTATACTTATAGGATTCCTTCCAGTATATCACTTCCTTCATTCCACACCGATGAAACACTGTTGCTGGGAGCAAACAGAATAGCTTCAGGAATAGGAGAATTTTGGAACGGAAAAATAAATGCGATGCGTATTGATAACAGAGAACTAGGGGCAAATGAAAAATATAATTTCTTTATAGCACAAGGATTATGAAACAGTATTATAAGATTGAAAACGGAAAGAAGATATTCGCCGGACGGCGAATCATCATTGGTGACATGCAGGTGATCAATCCTACGCATGAGCAGTATCTGGAAGCAGGATATGAAGAATACGTGTCCCCTGACCCGACACCGGAGGAACTACTTGAAAGGGCGATATCCTCCAAGATAGCTCGGATCAATAGCTATGACACATCCGATGCGGTCAATTCCTTCATGATGGGAGGAAGTCCGATGTGGCTTGACAAGTCTACCCGTGTAGGACTGATGAACTCGATCGGTATCGAGAAAGACGCCGGCAGGGAAACGACCACGCTCTGGTTTTCCGGTATGCGGTTTACGATTCCCGTCCACCCTGCTATCGGCATGCTGAACGCGCTCGAACTGTATGCCCTTGAATGCTATAACGCGACACAGGCACATATTGCAGCCGTCAGTGCGTTACAGACGGTGGAAGAGATTGAAGCGTACGACTACACGGTCGGTTATCCTGAAAAATTAGTGTTTAACTTATAATTAAAAGATTATGGTTTTATTGATTATTTCTTCATTGTTATTGTTTGTCGCATACATGGCTTATGCGCTGAGGGCCATAAAAGACATTCCGTGGTCCATCTCTGATACTTACTATCAGTTGGAGAGGAGGGGAAGAAAGAAGTGGCCGTTCCAGCTTGCTATGATTGTTCCGGCAATGCTCCTGCTACCTGCATGGCTTGAATGCTCAAATGAAAACCTTCAGTTCCTTGCCTTCCTTTCATGTGGAGGACTGATGTTTGTCGGTGCGGCTCCCTGCTTTAAGCTGGAACTTGACGGGAAGGTACATTATGCGGCTACGGCCATATGCGGTACTTCCGCGGTCCTGTGGACGTGTTTCTCCGGCATGTGGTATATTCCCTTGATTGCGATTCTGATCGCCGCAGGATTGGGGATTAAGTACCGGAAGTGGATGTTCTGGATAGAGTGCGCAGCTTTCACAGCTACTTATCTGGCTGTGATACTGCAATAAAAAAAGAAACCGCCCTGCTCATCACGAGTTGGCGGTTTGCAAACACAAACAAAACAAACAATATTAAAAAAGGGGAATCCCTTATTGCTATGATATAAATAATGAATTGCAAAGGTAATAATAATATTTTAGATAGAGAAAAGCATATGGAGGAAAAAGCAATTCATCAGGCAGTAGCAGGAATGTTCGCACCTATTGCCGGCAGCTTCGTAATAGATAGTCTGCAAATGATGATCCCTTGGCTGATAGCAATGTTCTGTGTGATAATCTGTGACTTGGTGACAGGGGTAAGGAAGAGTTTATTAACGCATGAGCATGTAAGGTTCAGCCGGGCATGGCGGGCCACTATGGGGAAGATGGTTACTTACTTTTCCTTTGTGGTTATGGTCGTCATGATTCAGAAAGCCTCCGAGATGTCTGTCCGTATTGATACGTATGCATGCTTGTTTGTCTGTTTCATTGAAGGCTGCTCGATTATTAGTAATATCCTGAAACCGAAAGGATACAACTTCAACCTTGCGGCCGCCATCGTGGTATTTGCCAAGAAGGTATTCAGTGTAGAGAAAGAAGATATGAAAGATGTAATAACTAAAAAAGAGGAGGAAAAGAAATGAAAATTTTGATTGACAATGGTCATGGAGAGAACACGTCAGGTAAGCGTTCTCCTGACGGAAGATTAAGAGAATGGTCATACACTAGAGAGATTGCCGATCTAGTAGTAGCCGGATTACGCAAAAATGGAATTGATGCCGAGCGGATTGTGAAGGAAGATTCAGACGTTCCTTTGTCTGAACGATGTCGCCGGGCTAATAACATCTATAGAGATACAGGTAAGAAAGCTATCCTTGTGTCTATTCACTGCAATGCTGCCGGCAATGGCATTAGTTGGATGAATGCGCAAGGATGGAGTGTATTTGTATCGAATAATGCGTCATTAAATAGCAAAAGGTTAGCCGAATCTCTGGCACAAGTAGCAGAATGTATTCCTGTGCCGGTTCGTAAGCCGATGCCCGGACAACTGTATTGGCAGCAGAACCTTGCTATTTGTCGGGATACTAATTGCCCGGCAGTGCTGACGGAAAACTTCTTTCAGGATAATAAAGAGGACGTTGAGTACCTTTTGTCTCGGGAGGGTAAAGATACGGTTGCCCGGATTCATATTGAAGGAATTTTGAAATACTTAGGCTTATGAAACGATTAATCTACATTCTGATCGTTTTCCTGACGTCAGGAATATGTTTCACGAGCTGCCGGAGCATCTATGTTCCGATAGAAACAGTAAAGCATGACAGTATCTATATTAGTAAGGTACTGTATGACAGCATCTATCAAAGAGACAGCATCTACGTTGATCGTAAAGGTGACACAGTACTCATCTATAAGGATCGGTACTTATATAAGTATAAGAACTTGATTGATACGATGTATGTAAGTCGAACAGATAGCATACAGGTACCATTCCCGGTCGAACGTGAACTTTCCTGGTGGCAATCTGTTAAGTTACGGGTCGGAGAAATAGCTATAGGCATAATTATAGGTTTGATCATTATAATTGCCTGGCTACTCCGTCGAAAGAAATAACTACTAAAAAATAACACTAAGATTCATAATAAAAAAACTTTGGATGCCTCTGCTTGTGAAAGTAGAGGTGTTTTTTGTAGTAGCTTAAATGATTCGCAAACAAGGTAAAGAAGGTGTTTGAACTTTACTTTCTGTTAACATGTACTGCTAAACATTTTTTCATTTTAAAGTGTTTTTATATTTAGAAATTGTCTAAATTAGCTCTTTAAAATGCTAATTTAGATAGATGATGAAAGTTTTGTGGCAACAAATTTATAGCTTTGCAAACAAAGCTATAAACACACAATTAATTAAAAATGGCAAACCATGTTGAAAGAAGAATTTGAATTTTATCTTAAGAATCAAGCAGAATTACTTAAGCAGTATTCTGGTAAATTTTTGGTTATTAAAAACCAAAAAGTGATTGGAGTCTACGATTCCGAAATAGAAGCTTATACATCAACTGTTAAAACACAGGAAGCTGGTACGTTCTTGATACAGGAGTGCCAGCCTGGAAATGAAAGTTACACACAAACATTTAGAACAAGAGTTATTTTCTGATGCAAATATCTAATTTTACAATGCAAGCGAATGGAAAATTAAGAGAAATCATCACGGATGTCTCTATTTTTGATGCCATTCATGGGGAGATAACGACAAATGCTGATCCGAGGGTTTTAAATACTAAGGCCTTGTGGGATACAGGAGCTACAAATTGTGTCATAACTCCTTCTTGTGCTCAAGCCTTGAATTTAAAGCCTATTGGTGTAGCTCAAACTAGGCATGCCGGAGGGATTTCTTTGGCAAATGTATATTTAATAAATATAATGTTGCCTAATGGAGTTGGAATCAAAGATATACGGTTTACTGAATGTTCAGAACAGGGAGGTTCTTTTGGTATCATTATTGGAATGGATATTATAACAAGAGGAGATTTTGCTATTACAAATGTAAATGGTAAAACGACCTTTTCTTTTAGGTTTCCTTCTATAGGTACTATTGATTTTGTTGATGAGGGACAAAAAATGAAAAAAGCTCAGACTAAAGGAACCACAGCAACAAAAAAAGAAAAAAAAGTCGGAAGAAATGATCCGTGCCCATGTGGAAGTGGTAAAAAATATAAAAATTGTCATGGAAAACAATAGTCTTTTGAAGTAACCTGCAATCAAGGCTACTTATTATTGATAAATATTGCCCCGTCTCTCTGATTCGGGGCTTTTCTTTGTCCGCCTCCAAAGTGTTACTATCATTATGCTATAGAAGATTGCGTTATGTGACAGTGTGACGGTCGTGTGATCGCCTTGGGCCAAAAGATTCGGGGCTTTTTCTTACTCATAATCAAACTTCTCGTATCTTTGCAAGAAAAGATCTATAATGAAAGTCAAACATGAATATGAAAGAATGCCGGCCAATGAGGTTTGGAATGCAGTAGTAGCTTATATTAATAAGAACAAGCAGTTTTTGTCCTCTACTGGTATTAAATATAACGCCAAGGTCATAATTGATTCTATAGAATACAAAGGCGGCAGGGAAGAAAGTGTTAGAGCCACTGAAGGAGAGTCTATCAGTAAGAATCAATTTATTTCCGCATTTAGGCAAGTCCGTGACATGGAATGTATCAATACAAAAAATGTCAAGCCATATATTGATAGAAAGCAAAGTCCATTTGTTGGCTTACTAAAGTCCGTCGGCATCATTGAGTAAGATACGGTTCAGGAAGTTAAGCAAAAACGAAGCGCTTGCTAAATTTGTTATAAATAATCGGTAGCTGAATAGTCACCTATTTTTATGCTCTCTGTAGAATACTAGAGTCGTCAAATCTTCATTTCCTCTAATAATTGGCAGAATAGCATACCAATATAAAAATAAACAGTATATTTGTGTACAGACGTGGATGTCTGTTGTATCATCTCTTTGCGGAAAAGTTGCTAGCTTTCGAAATCGAGAGATAATACGTTATTAATTCCAAAAATTAGCCTCGACTAAGCGTAGTCGGGGTTTTCTTTTGTTCTTTATCTACTATTACTAATGAGGATATAAAAAGTTCGATAGATAGAAATAATATCGGTAGGAAAATGTTAACTTTGTCATCGTAGAAGTTGAAAAGAACAAATGATTGAGCTTTTATTAATTGGACCTTGCGGAATTGAAACCACCCGATGCCCGTCTGGTAGGATTTGCATGACTCGGTATTAATTGGACCTTGCGGAATTGAAACTTGGTTTTCTCGCTTTCGTGAAGCGCTTTTTCCGCTTTGTATTAATTGGACCTTGTGGAATTAAGTCTCATAATACTGAGGCTTTTTTATTCGAATAACTTTCTCTACTTTTACCTAAAAATATAAAGTAATGGCAGAAGAAAATAAATACGGCCACGAATTTGTTCAGGGGTTATGAAATTTGTTATTAACTTAAATGAGTCTTTAGTATGAATAGAATTATAATTATTGGCAACGGTTTTGATTTAGCTCACAATTTAAAGACTGGATATAAGGATTTTATCAATGACTATTGGGCAGTTGTTGAAGAAAAGGTATATGGTAGATACTGGCAGTGGTTAGACCAACATTATGGAGGGACCAAACACACCCTTGACAATTACGAAGATAAGTTTGTGTGTATTGAAAAAGAATATGGTAAAACTGAATCCAATAAAGTTTGTTTTTCATATAAAGAAGATTGTCTTTTTGGAAAATTGTGTACACTAATTGATGGGTATAATAATGACCCCAATACCTCAGTGACAGTTCATTTAAAGTTTAAAAATCGATTTTTTGAGCGTATATCTCATCAATGTTCTCTTGTAAATTGGGTAGATATAGAAAATGAATATTATGATGCATTGAAAAAACTTAGTTTAGAGGAAAATGCTCAAGAACGGAGTCAGAAAGTTAAGAAACTAAATATTGAATTTGAAGCAATAAAAAATCTACTCGAAAAGTATTTGTATGGGATATCAAAAAGCTCTGTCACTCAACATGCATCGATAATTGAATCAGTGAATAGTCTGATTGAATTAAATGATGTTGCATTAAAGAAACAGCAACAGTATTTAGATTCTATATTAAAAGATATAGATCAATCTGGCAATGAAATGGAAGTTTTTGGAAGAGTTATGGCAGAACCAGATCCTTTCTGTTCTACAGCTGAAACTTATAGGATGCATCTTAAAAATAAACTAGAGAGCGATCATTTTAAAAAGAAGTATTGCATTCCAACGCAGATAGTATTCTTAAATTTTAATTATACGAATACTGCCCAAAAATTATATCTTGATGAAGAGAATGATAATGAGATAATTAATATTCATGGGGAACTTTACAATAAGGCAAATCCTATGATTTTTGGATATGGGGATGAGTTAGATAATACATATAAGAAAATAGAAGAGTTACAGGATAATGATTTCTTGGAGAATATAAAATCCATAAACTATCATGAAACAAGAAATTACAGAAGGTTATTGGAGTTTATAGAATCCGGGATATATCAAGTATTTATAATGGGACATTCTTGTGGCAACTCTGACAGAACTTTACTCAACACTTTATTTGAACATGATAATTGTGCTTCTATTAAGGTTTACTACTGGCAACAAGAAAATGGTTCGGATAATTATAGCGATTTAATAAGAAACATTTCGCGTAACTTTAATGATAAACCCAAGATGCGTGATATAGTTGTAAACCGAGAAAACTGTTCTCCTTTGGTTCCGATGGAAAAAGAGGTAGCTGAATAAGCTACCTCTACTCTATCCTACTCTATTTTAAATAACTTCTCAGCCTGCCGTTCCACCATCGCATTAGGCATCTTAGCGTATATCTGAGTAGTTGATATATGTTTATGCCCCAGCATCCTAGAAACCGATTCGATAGACACATCATTTAAAATCGCAACGGTAGTAGCGAATGTATGCCGAGCGATGTGTGACGTCAATGACTTCCGTAATCCCATCAATGTCTCAATCAAGTGTAAGTAGTCATTATACTTTGCCAAACTAATAGTTGGGAGATCATATAGATATTTTTCCAGAACTGCCATTGCTGGTGGAAGAATAGGCGTATAAAACTTACTTCCAGTCTTTATGCGTTCACCACTTATGAAATACCTTCCTTTATTCTCTATAACATCCAAATCAAAGCGAAACATACACAGATCTGAATAAGAAAGGCCAGTATATGCTGCAAATATGAATAAATCTCTCACCCTATCCAATCGAGGTGATAGTTCTATTGTCCGTAATCGTTCAAGTTCACTTTCCGTTAATGGCTCCCGTTCTTTACTAGTCCCGCGTTCATCATCAAAGAAGTTGTAGGGATTATCTTCAATATAACGTAACTTATATGCTTCGATAACATAAGGTTTCAACCGTTTATGGTATCCGTGTATTGTTACTTGACATCTGCCTGGATCTTCTCGCCGAAGAAAGTCATCGAAACGCTCTATATTCTCAATTGTAACGTCTTTAAAGGATCGAAGTCTGCCAAACCTACGTACAGTTTCCCATGCGGCCAGATGCGCCCTTCTTGTACTTTCTTTAATTTTCCGTTTTGCGATGGAATCGTACATAAAATCAATAAAAGAGGTTGGTTTAGTCTTTCCTTCATATCTATCGGTGAAAGATTGAAGAGTAATTTCTTCCTTGTCAACCTGCATCGCAATAAGAATTCGCTCAACCTTCTTCCTTAAAGCATCAATTATCCGATTAAGTTGTTCCGCATTATCGTGATACACGACATGATTTGTATCGCACCATTGGTTCGGAAGTAGCTGCATTCCGGTTCCAATGAATTTTCTATCTCGACGATTGAAGTAAATTTCGAGATCTACAGAAGCCGGTTTAACGTCGCTGGCTTTGTGACGACGGTCGTAAACAAACCGTAAAAAAGGCATTGTCTCACTCATAGTGTATCGCACATTATTTTGTACACCCTCAGGGATTCGAACCCTGGACCCACTGATTAAGAGTCAGTTGCTCTACCAACTGAGCTAAGAGTGCAACATTTTTTTATATTGCAACTTTGGATTTGTACACCCTCAGGGATTCGAACCCTGGACCCACTGATTAAGAGTCAGTTGCTCTACCAACTGAGCTAAGAGTGCTTATTTCCTCGTTTGCGGTTGCAAAAGTAGGTCTTTTATTTCATTTGACCAAACAATAATGCAGCTTTTTTACTATCTTTTTTTCGTTATTATTCGAACACATAAAGCTCAGAAGGCGTATTTCGCTTTAAAGCAAGTAGTTGCACATCTTTACCTACAATTACACCTTTGTTCTTTAATTTCCATTCTACCGTTTTATATGCCAGCTCCGGATGATTATTGTCTTTGCTCAGATGACACAACCAGATATAACGCAGGTGCTCGGTGATATTTTCTGCCAGGAATTCAGCAGTAGCAGAATTGCTCATGTGTCCGGTCCTGCTCATGATCCGTTCCTTCAGATATTGGGGATAAGGTCCCATTTTAAGCATTTCTTCGTCATAGTTCGCTTCCAGAATCAGATAGTTTGCCTTGCTGATATAATCTGCCGCCGTCGGAGTGATTTCCCCTAAGTCGGTTAAGAAAGAAAAGACTTTGCCGTCTATTTCTATACAATATCCTACATTATCCGTCCCGTCATGAGGAACTTCAAAAGATTCGATACGGAAATCTTCGAGCATCATAGGCACTTGCTTTTCAAGATAACGAACCGATGTGCTGAGCTTTTCCGTCATACAATAACTACGATTAATCCCCTCATGAATACGAGCCGTGGTGTAAACAGGTATATTCATCTTTTCCCCCAAATGCCCTACAGCCTTGATGTGATCCGCATGATCGTGCGTTACAAATACGGCACGTATACTTTCCATCAGAATATTGAAATCTTTCAGTGTTTTCTTGATGGTACGGATGCCGATACCGGCATCTATCAGTATTCCATAGGTATCAGTACCCAGATAATAGCAGTTCCCACTGCTGCCACTCGCCAGGCTTATAAATCTTACTTTCATGTTTTATCTTTCTTTATTAAAATGCAAAATGCCGTCAACTTTTACAGCAAAGTGACGGCAAATATACATAAAAAAGAAGATAATTACCGAGAAGATTTCTTCTTTTTGTCGATGGATTCGGTGATTTTTGCGAATAATAGCAAAGCTATAGCGGCAATCAGCCCGATAGCAGCGAAATAATACCAGATATAATGCGCATTCGCACTGGCGGCCTCCCATGCCGCACGAGTTTCAAACAAGGCAGGGTCCGGACAATATTTTGTCAACAGAATACCAGCCAGCCCGAAACCGAATATAGAAGAAAGGAATGAGTGCAGATGACTGAATCCTAAATACATACCTTCCTCTCCCTTAGGAGCCTGCAGAGAGAAATACTCCAGATACCGCGGCGAAATGAAACATTCGGCAAGTGCCTGTACAACAATACCAGCCACCATCATCAGAGTAATATTGCTCATTCCTGAGATAATATCATTTCCCAATATGTTTCCACAAGCCATCAGCAATGCAGAAACAGGAATTAGGAACATACCCACATTCATCGAAGTAATCGCACTGCGCTTTGCCATCAAACGAGTGATAAAGCTGACACAACATACCACCACAAAAGGATTAACGTTCGCGATCCATCCCGGTTTGGCCGTTTCGCCTGCGAGACGGATGACGTACTTAGGCATAGTGGCATAAAGTTGCTGTTGTACCATCCAGAAGCCTGTTACGATTAAAATGAGAATCAATAAACGCCAGTTAGTCATAATCCGCATAAAGCCCTGCCCTATCTCACGCAGACTTTTTCCTTCACCTGCCGTATGAGTCGATTTATATAGCAGGATCACTGCCAGCAAGGCAATCACCGTCATCGCCCCGGAGAAATAGTTAATGTAAATATAAGCTTGTTCGCCGATCACATTTCTCAAAGGGTCGATAATTGTCTTACCCGTAAAAGCACCGACATTGACCATCATATAAAAAATAGAATAACCACGGGCGCGGGTCGCTTCCGTTGTCTCCTTAGCCACAGATGCGGAAATAATAGACTTGATAAAAGAACCTCCTATCATAAGGATAAACAGGATAGGAACGATAATCCACCGGGAAGAACTGTCCGGCAAACCATTAAACCGGGTAGTCGCACCGTAACTCACCAACCCTGCCGCTTCGAGCAATGTAGGGAATACGCCCAGCCCCAAATAACCGATAGATAATAAAGAAAAGGCAATAATCATCGACTTCCGGAAACCTATCTTATCTGCAGAAGCACCCGAAAATATAGGAAGCAGATATAATCCTCCGGAGAAAAGGCCGGAAATCATACTTGCTTCGAAATCATTAAAACCTAAAATACTGGATAAATAAATAGTGAGAACGATAAAAACAGCATAATATGCCATACGTTCAAACAGTTCGACTGTGTTACTCACCCAAAAGGCTCTTGTAAAACCTTTGGCGGCACGCTGAGGGGAATTGTTCATGTAATCTCTGTTTTTTTATTAAAATGTTAATTCAGCGCAAATATACGTTTTTTTAGCTTACAGTCCGTATCTTTGTCCTAAATTACGTATTCTAAATATATCATAATGACTATAGCTGTTGATTTTGACGGAACGATTGTAGAGCATCGTTATCCACGTATTGGTGAAGAAATTCCATTTGCAGTTGAAACGCTGAAATTGTTACAACAAGAAAAGCACCGTTTAATCTTGTGGAGTGTACGCGAGGGAGAACTTCTGGACGAAGCCATAGAATGGTGCAGAGCCAGAGGACTGGAGTTTTATGCAGCCAATAAAGACTATCCGGAAGAAGAAAGAGATCATCAGGGCTTTTCCCGAAAACTGAAAGCCGATCTGTTTATAGATGACCGGAATGTCGGCGGTATTCCCGACTGGGGAATTATCTATGAAATGATAAAAGAGAAAAAGACATTTGCCGATATATACAGCCAGCAAAGAGAAGAAAATACCAGTCAGAAGAAAAAAAGAAAATGGTTGCCGTTTTAATCTCCGACGCGAAAGATCAGACTTACATCCATTAATAAAAATGCATAATGCACTCCGGGCACATCGCTTCAGAGTGCATTATGTATTTTCTGAGGAAATCTGAAACTTACATTACTCCTTTTGACCTTCCCACTTTTCTCTATATTCCCACAGTTGTTCAATAGTAGGATGAAAAGTCGGATTTTCCCAATTTTTGGAAATCATCGAAATTAAAGACTCCAGATAAAGTTTACCATCAATGATTGAAGTACATGCATTAACCTGATACTTTTCTGTCGGGTAACTCTTCGTTTCAAGCATCTTCTTCGCCCAGCCCAACAGCTCCTGGACCGATTCTTCATCATAAGTATGTTGTGCCATATTTTTATATTTTCCTACAAAGATAAAGATAAAAACGAGAATATGCAGACCCGGACAAGCACTTTTAGTATTTCACCTTATATAATATAGATTTCTTGAGAGTGAAAAGATGCCTTTCATGCTTTCCTGACATTAATCAAATGCAAAGTTGTCATTCACTTTTATTAGTGTTAATTTCTTTATTCCATATTTTTATTGTATGTTTGTGAACATATAGCTTCTTGCAGCAATCAAGAAGTTGTATAAATTAATCAATAGCAAACAAATCAGAGCATCATACATAGACAAAAACAAAGGACAAATGAACCCAAGTGAAACAGAACCTACTACCCAAAATGTAATGTCATCTTCAGAACCAGAAACATTCCCTTTAACAAAAGATCAACTTCTGTTTGCAGAAAGTATTTATGCTTGTCTGCCAATGAGTATTGAGATCTATGACACAAATGGTATCTTGCGCAGTATCAATGAACATGCATTGCAGATGTATGGAGTCACTGATAAAACGACTGTGGTTAATATCGTCAATCTTTTTAATAGTCCTTATATGGACGAAACTCTCAAAAATCGCATTCAGAGAGGCGAAGATATTGTTCTGGAATTCGAATACGACTTTGACCGGATAAAAGACAACGCATACTTCTCTACCCAAAATAAGAACACGATCATTTATGAAGCAAAGGTTGTTCCCCTGCGAAGCAAGGAGGGAGAAATCATCGGGCATATATTGCTTTCCAACGATGTGACTGCCATAAAAGAAGCTGAATTTCGTACGGATGAAAGCAAAAAGAATCTGGAAATGGCTATGGAAGCGGCCTCTATGTCATCTTGGGTATATGACGTGTATAAGAAAACATTCAATCCATTACATGGAGATCCTGTAGCTAAAAATAACACGACATTAGATCAGATTCTAAATATACTGCATCCACAAGATCATGAACCTTTAATACAACTTTTATCACAACTGACCAACAAAGAAATTCTGCAAGGAAACATCACCTTACGTTTCTATAATGAAGAAGAAAAGCAATACCGCTATTATGAAAGCATGATGCGGTTATCTTTCGAACATTTTGGGAAATTGCTGATTATAGGAACCCAACTGGATATAACGGAAAGGATGCAAATGGTAAAGAAGACGCAGGAATTAATCGCCAAGCGTGAACTGGCCATGAAAGTCAGCAATATCATTCATTGGAATTTCGATGTACGGACTCAAGAGTTCGAAGCCTATAATGACCCGATCAATGATTATGCCAGTGATAAACTGGTGAGCATCCAACGATACATGGATGTTATTCATCCTGAAGACCGTTCTTCATCCTATGATGCCATACAGTCTATGCTATCAGGCAAGGAACTCACCATTAACTTCACTTGCCGTATGCAAACGAAGTATGATGAATCCTGGCAATATTGTAATATCATAGGCGTTCCATTCGAGAAAGACGAATATGGCAACAACGTACGATATACCGGTTTCAGGCAAAATATCTCCAAGCTTCATCAGCTGAATGAAGAACTTGAAGAAAGAAACTACAAAATGCAGCTCACCTTCAAAACTGTAGGCATGTCTTACTGGGATTTTGAAGTAAAAAGCAAACAATTCAAAGCATTTAATGACCCCGTGAATGACTTCCATTCTGAAAATGTAATCACACCTGAAGACTATCTGCATGTCACCCATCCGGAAGACATCGAGCTGGTCCGCAACCATATTAATTATATGATTGGAGGAACAACTAAGGATCTCAACTTCAAATTCCGATCCAAAACTAAATGGGACAAAGAATGGCAGACTCTCATTGTTACCGGCATACCAGTGGAAAGAGACAAGAAAGGCAATGTAATTCGCTACACCGGTATTAAAGTCAACAATACGAAATGGGAGAAAATGGCACAGCAACTAAAGGAACTGAAAGACAAAGCCGAACTTTCCGACCGTCTGAAATCGGCTTTCCTTGCCAATATGAGTCACGAAATACGTACGCCTCTGAACGCCATCGTCGGCTTCTCCGAACTGATGGTATATTCTGAAGATCCGGCAGAAAAAGAAGAATACATGAGCATCATCCAATCCAATAATGAGTTGTTATTGCGATTGATTAATGATATCCTCGACCTTTCCAAGATTGAATCGGGAATTCTTGAACGCAAAAGAGAAACATTCAATTTAGCCAAAGTATGCAACGAGCTTTATACCATGATCCAGCCAAAGATAACCAATCCGGATGTTGAGTTTCAAATGGACAATTCCGGTCCGGACTGTTGGATTTTCCTGGATAGAAGCCGGCTCAAGCAAGTATGGATGAACTATCTTACAAACGCTGTCAAATGCACCAAATCCGGATATATAAAAATGGGATACAGCATCGAAAGAGAAGGAATCCGGATCTATGTGGAAGATTCCGGAGTCGGTATCCCGGAAGAATTACAGGAACGAGTGTTTGGACGTTTCCAGAAGCTCAATGAGTTTGCCCAGGGCACCGGACTCGGACTGGCTATCTCAAGAGCTATCATTGAAGGAGCCGGAGGAGAAGTCGGATTTACTTCCACTCCCGGTATTGGATCGACTTTCTGGGCATGGATTCCTTGTGAAATCAGCACTCAGAAGGAACATACCCCAACTATTTCACTGCCATTGCAACACCAGCTTTCTTTGAACGAAATCGACAAGAAGGAACTGAAGATATTAATTGCCGAAGATAATGAAAGTAACTATTCGTTAGTGCAACATATTCTCAAAAGCTACCATCTAACCCATGTTCAAAATGGAGCGGAAGCAGTAAATAAAGTACGTGAGGAAGAGTTCGATCTTGTTCTCATGGATATGAAAATGCCTGTCATGGGAGGACTGGAAGCAACCCGCAAAATCCGTGAGTTTAATAATAGGATACCTATTATTGCACTTACAGCCAATGCTTTTGATGCTGACAGAATCAGCGCTCTTGACGCAGGATGCAATGAATTTCTTGCCAAACCATTGAAGAAAAGTCAGTTGCTTGAACTCTTCTCAAAGAAATGGTAAGTTATATGTTAACATACAATTATAAAGTTTATCTAAGTACTCTGATAGTATTGACCGTTTATAAATTCATAAATTAAGTTGTTCGGTTCTTTTTATTGCCCGGATTCAACTTATTATTTATACCTTTACGAACTATAAACTTAATTAGATAAACTATTAAAAGTAACGATCATGAAAAAAGTTATCATTCTGGCATGTTCCTGCTTTCTTCTGGCAGCATGCGGAAACAGTGCGAAAACAAACAATAGTACAAGTGCGGACAGTACAGCAACCCAAGTGGCTGATATACATAATGCCGAAACATCGCTTGATTATGAAGGGACCTATAAAGGTGTCTTTCCTGCTGCCGACTGTCCGGGCATTGAAACAACTCTGACATTAAATCCTGACAAGACGTTTACTCTTCACTCTGTATACATCGACCGGGACAGTTCATTTGATGAAAAAGGAACTTATACACTGGAAGGTAATATCCTGACTTTAAAAGAAGAAGGTGGAGAAATATCTTATTATAAAGTAGAAGAAAACAAAGTTCGTCTGTTAAACGATGACAAACAAGAAATAACGGGAGCACTTGCCGAACATTATATTCTAAACAAAGAATAGACAAGAAAATCCTGTCCTTATCAAAAGATACCGGAAACAAAGCGGCTGATCAGTCATTTTATTTCCGGTATCTTTTTTTGTTTCTATGTTTTATCGTTTTCAGAGAACAATTTCAATATTTTTTATGTTTATATAAATAAAAAGCAAACTTATAAAAAGAACGACTTATGATTTATAATTTCTTATTCCCCACAAAGCCAAATACAACAAAAGTATCCTTGTTTTTATTGGCAGTCCGCATCATTTTCGGAATATTATTAATGAACCACGGTATACAGAAATGGAGCAATTTCCAGGAGTTATCCACGGCTTTTCCTGATCCGATCGGGCTGGGCAGTTCCATATCCCTCGGTTTGGCGATCTTTGGTGAGTTGGTATGTTCAATGGGCTTCATCTTCGGCTTTCTGTACCGCTTGGCAATGATCCCGATGATTTTTACGATGATAGTTGCCTTTTTTGTCATCCATGCTAATGACGTATTTGCAGTAAAAGAATTGGCATTCATCTACTTAGTAGTATTTGTATTAATGTACATTGCCGGACCCGGTAAATTTTCCATAGATCATTTCATTGGAAACAAGTTGGCACACAACAAACGTAAATGATATAAAAACAAGAAATAATAACCTTGATTAATTTAAAAATGTTATATTTGCATCTATTAAAAAGAGAATTTATCAACATTTTATTAATCAAAAAGTAAAGTAAACATGAAAAAAAGCAAACTGACATTAGTAGCGGTTGTACTTAGTGGTAGCTTATTATTCAGCTCCTGTGTTGGATCATTTGGCTTATTCAACCGTTTAAGTTCCTGGAATCAAGGAGTCGGAAACAAATTTGTAAATGAGCTTGTATTTTTAGCTTTCAACATTGTTCCGGTTTATGGCGTAGCATACCTTGCTGATGCCTTAGTAATCAACTCTATCGAATTCTGGAGTGGTTCCAACCCGATGGCTAATGTGGGCGACGTGAAGAAGGTAAAAGGAGAAAACGGTAACTATATGGTTAAAACACTTGAAAATGGCTATTCAATTACGAAGGAAGGCGAAACAGCTTCTATGGATTTGATCTACAACAAAGAAGCTAATACCTGGAATGTAGTTGCAAACGGCGAAAGCTCTGAGTTGCTAAAGATGAATAACGACGGTACTGCTGATCTGTTCTTACCAAACGGCGAAAAAATGAACGTTACATTGGACGCTCAAGGTATGATGGCTGCCCGTCAGGCTACTATGAGCAACCTGATGTTTGCCGCTCGTTAAAAGCATATACCATAAACAAAAAGGAGATGAAACCGTACAACCAGTTTCATCTCCTTTTTTATTAGCAATGATTGATCAGAAAGGATATCCTACCGCAAAATGGAAAGCAAAATCACGACTGAACTTAGGATGGATAATCGGATAACGATCTTTCCCCTTTTCATAAACAGGATTAAGCGCCTTCATACCTCCGTCAAAACGAAGAATGAAGAAATCCAGATCCAGACGAAGCCCTAATCCGTACGCTACCGCTATTTGCTTATAGAATTTATCGAATTTAAAGACTCCTCCCGGCTGATTGTCATAATCACGAATGGTCCATATATTACCGGCGTCCACAAAGATGGCTCCCTGAAACTTCCAGAATAATTTGCTTCGATATTCAATGCTGGCATCCAGCTTGATATCACCGGACTGATCCAGTAAATTGGTATTTTCATCCCTCACAAAAGAGCCCGGCCCCAAGTCACGTACCGTCCACCCGCGAACACTGTTGGCACCACCGGAAAAGTATTGTTTCTCAAACGGGATAGTCTTCGCATTCCCGTAAGGAACAGCAATGCCCATACCTATATGAAACGCAAACGAGTTACGATGATCTATCCTTATATTCTTAGAAAAGTCAAATTCTCCTTTCACATATTGTGCATATGGAATGCCCAGAATAGCATATTCCCCATCATTATTCTTACGGATATTCGTTGCTTTGGATAAAGCATACATGATATTTCCCGCTGATTCGAAATTAAAACGGATGGAATATGAATTGGAAGCAATTGTATTATTAATGATGGCACCACCAATACTATTGTAATGATAGCTATATCCCATATTAATAATCAAACGGTCCTGATAATTATACTGAAGAATATGGCTCTGCCCTTTGTTAATAAAATCATCCTTAAACCTCTCCGAAATTCTCGGCAAATAAAGGAAACCGATATTAATCAAATCGATACAATGTTGTATTTTCTGGCGTTGAGTCCACTTATAGCTCCATGAAGCCGATGCCATGGTACGTAGAAATTCGGGACGCATCTGATAATTATACTGTAATCCGAACTCTGTAGTGGCCCTAATCTTCCGTTTATAGTCCGAAGAGAGAAAAGGAAACAGGAAATTAGGAAAGTTGATACTTGTCTCCACCCCGTATTCCGTATAATTATTGTTAGAATAGCCTGCCTGAAGTCCGGAAATCACTTCATAAGCACCACGAAACTTGATCATAAAAGTCTCCGAACCGCGAAAGAGATTCCTGTTTTGAAAAGAGACGGAAGCTGCTGCTCCCAAATCACCGGCTGAATTGGTTCCTTCCAATTCAAAAGCTACCGACTTGTGTTTACTCTTGGTCAACATCACATAGCAGTCAAGCTTCGCCGTATCCCCTACCTGATTTTCAAGAAAACGGATATTGGTATATTTCAAGGCGGACAGACGTCCGAAATTGGAATAAGTCTGCTGCACATCCTGTTCATCGAACAAATCCCCCGGAGCAAAGCGAAGATTATCAGTAAGCATCTTCGGGCGTAAATAGAGTTTATCTTTATAATAAATAGGGTACCCTTTAAAATGAAGAGAATCATTGATATCCATACTGTTCAGCGCAGAAGATTGCAGGACATCATAATCCGTAATAAAGTTAATCTTATTTATCCAATATTGTTGGTGTGCTTTCACCGAATCGCTCACATGCGCTCTGTAGGCGTGCAAATGCAAGGTCAAGTCTACCTGATAAGTACCCCGAACCGTATCTGCCGTATAACCGACATAATCCTTATTGAACTTATAATAACCATTCCGAAGCAACTTGTCAGTAATTCGCTGACGCTCGGCATCCAGCACGTTCACATCAAATATCATTCCTTCTTTCAGCAGACTTTTGGCGGAATCCTGCTTCAGAAAATCAGCAATCTTAGGATCACGAATATCATATTTTAATGAATTGACAATATAAGGATCGCCGGCTGTCACCTCATAATACAGCTTGATCTTTTTCTTCTTTATTTTAGTCGAACGCTTCACTGTGGCCGCCATATAGCCCATATTGCGCATTGCCTTTGTAATTTCATCTTGCGAGCGCTGCGCTTCAGTCTCACTATAGATTACAGGAGCATCCCCGATTCTTCTCAGGAACTTATTTCCCCATTTAGTAGAGTCTCGTCCTGAAAGGTTGTAAACATAAAGCTGTGTTTTGATTAAACTGAACCATTTGGCATTAGGGTTCTGTCGCACATACATTCGTAAGGAAGAAGGACGGACATTTTTCTGATCTGTATGAATCTTGACTTCATCCAGCAGATAAGAGCCATCCGGCACATACTTAGTGGCAGTGCACGAAGCGAGCGACAGAATGATAACGGCAAAAGTAAATAAGTAAAGAAATCCTTTCCTCATACAGTATCTCTATAAAAGCGGAAGCAAATATATAGGGACAAAGATAGAGCATATTTTTCGTTCGGGGAAATTATCAAAACAATAATTAATGCGACAAAAGTTCTTTTCACCACGAATTATAGAAATTTGCAAGGTATGCTTTGCTAATACCTATATATTACTGACTATGTATCCTTGCAATTACTTCTATAAATCGTGGCGAATAAGATTCCTAATTTAGTTGATTTCTGAATACAATAGGAACTGTAAACTTCACAGATACAGGCTCCCCTTTTTGCATTCCCGGCTTCCATTTTGGCATCGAATTAATCACTCGAAGAGCTTCTTTATCCAAATCCGGATCAACGCTACGTACTACTTTCGCACCAGAAATACTACCATCTTTGTTAACCACAAACTGTACAATAACACGACCCTGAATTTTATTTTCTATCGCCTTCGTCGGATACTTGATATTGCGACTCAAAAAACTCAGTAGTTCTTTCTGTCCTCCGGGGAAATCCGGCATCGTTTCCACTACTGAATAAATAGAATCACCTTTCGTCTCCGTGATCGTTATATCAACTTGAGGTTCTGCTGTTTTCTCCGGTTCAGCAGTCAACTCTATGGTATCTGCTTTTTCGGTATCAGACTGGACTTTATCCGCTTTCTTATTGGCGCAATTACTGAATAACAGCAATAATGCGGCCACTGGTATAAACATCAGATACTTACCTACCATGATGTTATGAGTTCTTTTTCTGTTTAGCATTTTAATTCGTTTTTTTAAGGGTAATACACTAAAGTTGTTATAGAAGTTTGCTGCAGCCAATGAAGTATGTTTAATTCCCAACAAATGATATTGATACGATTTCTTGTCATAGCCGGACGTCACTACTTGCTTGTCCGCCAGATACTCATGATTCATACGTATTTCACTGCGTATCAACCAGGAGAACGGATTAAACCAACATAATAATATAACCAGTTGAACCAGTATTATATCCAATGAATGCAACTCACGGACATGAGTTTGTTCATGTATCAATATCTCATTAATTTCCTTATCCGAATATTGCATCGGATTTATGAATATCCAATGAAAAAAGGAACAGGGCTCCCCTACGTCTTCTGACTGATAAACAGGTACACCTTTCAGAGAATAGCGCTGAGAGCAGACTAAAGAGCGATGTATTTTACTAACTTCTAAAAGATTACGCAGTAACAACATACCTATTCCCAATCCATAAATAATCCATAACCAAGTACCGGCCTGCCAGGTTGTCACTTCAACTTCTGTTGTAGCAACGGGTAAAGCCGTAGTAACCAGCACTTCCGGTAACAGTTTATTGTAAACGGTAGTAAACGTTTCTCCTATTGCATACTCGTCCGTCCAGCCTGAAAAATCAATCAATGGATAAATCAGCGAAGTCACACATATCAGCAGCAACATGATCCGTCTCAGCCTGAAAAATGTATCCTTGCTGAAAGAGAGCTTATAGAATGCATATAATACAATCAAAGCTATATTTACTTTAATCAAATAGATTGCAAAAGATTCCATGCCTATCTTGATTTATGATTCTTCATCCTCAATAATATTGATTAAATCCTCGAGTTCTTTCTTGCTGATTTTACGATCGCGGACAAAAAAGGAAACCATTTCTTTGTACGAACCTGTAAAATAGTTACTTACTACTCCATTCATAAAGCTACGCTTATAGTCGCTTTCTTTCACCAGCACATGATACTGAATAGAATTCCCTAACTTGAAAGGAGACAAGAATTTCTTTTTCTCCAGATTACGGACTACAGAGGCAACACTTGTATATGGAGGTTTTGGTTCCGGCATTTCATTCACAATCTCCCGGATAAAACTAGGCCCCATTTTCCAAAAGTAAATCATCACTTCTTCCTCTTGTTGTGTCAATCTTTCCATATTGTCATCTTTTATACTGAATATCAAACTACTAATTTTAAGCAAATCTACTAAAATTAAGTAGATAATCAATTTTTATTCATGCAAATATTGTTAATATGAGAAAGAATTATTTTCAAAAAACTTGTTCAACAGCCGATTTATTAAAAATATATTTATAGCTTTGCGGTAAATAAAGAAGTAAAAGAATAATGCTAAGCAAAAATAAAATAAAGTATATCCATTCACTGGAACTAAAGAAAACCCGTAAAGAGGAACAGGTATTCCTAGCCGAAGGTCCTAAATTAACAGGCGATTTACTAGGACATTTCCCTTGCCGTTTTCTGGCTGCAACTTCTTCATGGTTACAAGCGCATCCCGACATTCAAGCAAATGAAATTGCAGAAGTCTCTCAAGAAGAACTATCACGTGCCAGCCTGCTGAAAACACCACAGCAAGTACTTGCTGTTTTCGAGCAACCGCAATATACGTTAAGTCCGGATTTCGCACGCCAGTCTCTTTGCCTGGCACTGGATGATATTCAGGACCCGGGGAACCTGGGTACGATTATCCGGCTGGCGGACTGGTTTGGTATCGAACATATTATCTGCTCTCAGAACACGGTAGACGTATACAATCCCAAGACCATACAAGCCACTATGGGAGGAATCGCCCGTGTTAAGGTTCATTACACCTCTCTTCCCGAATTTATTCATTCACTCGGTGATGCTCCTGTATTCGGAACATTTTTGGATGGAGAAAACATGTACGAACAACCATTATCCACCAACGGACTGATCGTAATGGGAAATGAAGGTAACGGAATAGGAAAAGAAGTGGAAGCACTCATCAATCGGAAACTTTATATCCCCAATTATCCACAAGGAAAAGAAACCTCGGAATCTCTCAACGTAGCTATCGCTACCGCAGTAATCTGTGCCGAGTTCCGGCGACAGGCTGCATGGAAGTAAAATCAAAAGGATAAAATAAATAAGGAAACAGTACTTCTCCCCTCTTTGCAGACGCTGTAAGAGCCTCTTTAAAACATGGGAAAGTTTGTCCCGAAACTATTGGAAGATTAAATTGAAACACTGAGATGTTTTTGCTGAACATCTCAGTGTTTTTTATTTTATTCTCGGGAAGTAATGCTATCAGCCCGGGCATCCATTCAACAGACTCTATTTCTTCCGTCAACGGAAAAACATCCCGTACATATCCTTCATCAGTAATCTCTACTACTTGTTGTCTGATAAAGCCAACATCAGGCAGAAGCAAATAATGAGCGGCAAAGCGTTTCATAATATTAACGGGAAGGTGACTGACGTCTTTGCTGATTTCTACGCTGATTCAATTGCCGTTCCCTTCTTTGCTCAATCTTCTCCTGCTGGATATGTTGCTCTACTTCAATCTGTTCCGGCTTCTTTTCAGGAGTCACCGTACGACGGCGATTCATTTCTTCCGGTGATATACGTTGATTATCCTTCAGATCATCGACTTTTCGCAAAGAGTCTTTCGAAATCTTAGTATCTTTTTGATCAGATACTTTCTTTAAAGAATCTGTCTTCAGAGCTTCCAGCTGATTAATCGAATCACGTTCGGCTACAGAAAGCGAGTCTGAGCAATGATAACGGGTTAAAGAAAAACGATCAGCCAGTAATGCACCGGCTTTCTCTCCCTGTACTCCCGGGTAATAGATAAAACCTTTTATTTCCTTCATCACACCCAATGTATCTGCATACAAACGTAACTGGTGAACACCCGGATCAGTGATTGTTTCCAGGCGATTTAATGTATCCTTTTCATAAATAACCTGCATGGCCATCGTAACAGCTCTCAAAGAATCGGCAAGCATCGGTTCGAGGAAATGATAACGTACTTCCCAAACTAATGTATCACGATCTTTATAATTAGTATCGGCAGGTAATACAAAGGCATACTGGTCATTCATCATCTCACCCGTCAGACGTATCAGACGTTTCCAGGGCCAGACATCAATACTATCACCCGATTCCGACATCTTCGGTTTATTGTCACGCAAAGCTATCAGATGATTAATTTCATTCTGCTGAGCTTTCAGGCGTTTGCTCACCTTTTCATAAATTTTCGATAATACCTCCGTGTTGCGTGTGTACCACACCAAAGACGAATCGAATACGGCTTCTGTCGTACCATATTTCTTGAAAACGGCATCGAGATACAAAGCCTTCTTATAATTCTCACTATAAGGCAGATTATCTCCCATAGACTTTGCCAGATGATAATCATACAGCAAATTCTCCATCTTCGATTCTGAGATTACATCGTCAGGTCTTTTGACTTTACAGCCTACTATCGCAAGCGCCAACATGCAAACACAACACAGATGAAACCGAAACCTACTCTTCATGACCTAAACTTTCCTTTTTATTTTTATCCAGTGAATGGTAAGATTCATTCAGATACTTGCTATAGAAAAGTAGCAAAGCAATGATACCACAACTGATGGCAGCATCTGCAAAGTTAAAGATCGGACTGAAGAATATAAAATGTTCTCCACCTACGAAAGGCATCCATGTGGGCCAGTTTGTGTCGATAATCGGGAAATAGAACATATCCACTACTTTGCCATAGAACCAGGTAGAATATCCACCGCCTTCGGGCATAAAACTGGCAATCTGTGAATGAGTACTTTCATTGAAAAAGACGCCATAGAATACACTGTCTATAATATTCCCCAAAGCTCCGGTCAGGATGAGGGCCACACAGACGATATATCCGGTCTTGAAGCCTTTTTTTATAATCTTATAAAGATAGTAGCCTATCAGCCCTACTGCTACAATACGGAAAGTGGTCAGAAACAACTTTCCAAATATTTCCATACCGAAAGCCATACCGTTGTTTTCGGTGAAATAGATATAAAACCAGTCCGTCACACGTATGCTTTCATGCCAATACATGTGAGTCTTAATCCAGATTTTAATGATCTGGTCAATAATCAGTACGGAAAAGATAACAAGCAGGGCAATTCTACCCTTCGTGAATAGTTTCTTCATTTGTTCATCATAAATTAAACATAACGAGCTACAAGTTGCCGTGCGTAAACATTGCGCAGCTACTTGTAGCTCGTCATCCGTAGCTTGTAGCTATCTATTATTTTTTACCACTGTTCTTAGCCTCGATGCTGAGTGTAGCATGAGGAACAGCACGCAAGCGTTCTGCCGGAATCAACTTTCCAGTCTCACGGCAAATGCCATACGTTTTATTCTCAATACGTACCAAAGCTGCCTGCAATCCTTGGATAAACTTCAGCTGGCGCTGTGCCAGACGTGTCGTTTCTTCCTTTGAAAGCGTATTAGCTCCTTCTTCCAACACTTTATAAGTAGGAGATGTATCGTCGGTATCATTACCATCCAATCCCATCAAGCTCATCTTCAACTGATCGTAATCACGTTGAGCCAACTCCAACTTCTCCATAATAATGGCACGGAATTCTTCAAGTTCCGCATCCGAATATCTAGTCTTTTCTGCCATAACTTTACTAGTTTAAAAGGTTAATCAATATTAGTATTAGTCTTTTATCACATTGACAAACAATGAGAAATCGTCAAAATTAAGTTCTGTGCCGTCTTTCACTTCATCTGCCAAATCAAGAGATGTTCCTAAAACTTGGTTACAAATATAAGTATTATATTCGTTCACCGCATCATCTGTTTGCGTATTTTTGGAGATTGTGATCTTTATTTTGTCCGTAATCTCGAAACCGCTGGACTTACGTATATTTTGAATACGATTCACCAATTCGCGGGCTATACCCTCACGACGCAGTTCTTCGGTAACAGTAACTTCAAGAGCAACAGTCAGTTTACCTTCATTGGCAACCAGCCATCCCGGAATGTCTTCGCTGAAGATTTCGACATCCGCAGCTTCGATCACAGCTTCCGCTCCATCCAGATTCAACGCATACTTTCCGTTCTTTTCGAGTTCGGCTATCGCTTCCTGAGACATTTCCGCTACAGCAGCAGCCACAGCCTTCATCTGTTTGCCGAATTTCGGGCCTAACTTTTTAAAGTCACATTTCACCTTCTTCACCAATACGCCGGCAGCACCATCCACAAACTTGATATCTTTTACATTCACCTCGTTCATGATCAATGCTTTCACAGCTTCGATGTGGGCTTTCTGCTCTTCATCTGCCACCGGAATCATGATACACTGCAACGGCTGGCGAACTTTGATGTTCACTTTACGACGCAATGCCAATACCATAGAAGTTACGTCCTGTGCCATTTGCATACGGGCTTCCAGTTCCTTGTCTATCATCTCTTCCTGATACTTCGGGAATTCAGCCAAATGGATAGAAACCACATTATCACGTCCTGTAGCAGTAGTCAAATCTGTATACAGACGATCCGCATAGAACGGAGAAATAGGCGCCATCAATTTCGCAACCGTCTCAAGGCAGGTATACAATGTCTGATAAGCAGACAGTTTATCCTGAGTAAATTCACCACCCCAGAAACGTTTACGGTTCAGACGAACATACCAGTTGGACAGATTGTCATTGACAAAGTCGGAGATCAAACGTCCTGACTTAGTAGGTTCATATTCATTATAGCAAGTATCTACTTCCTTGATTAAAGTATTCAATACAGACAAAATCCAACGGTCGATTTCCGGACGTTCTGCCATCGGAACATCTGCTTCCTTATATTCGAATCCGTCTACATTGGCATACAGCGCAAAGAACGAATATGTATTATATAAAGTACCGAAGAACTTACGGCGAACTTCTTCGATTCCTTCAACGTCGAATTTCAAATTATCCCATGGAGATGAGTTAGTAATCATGTACCAACGCAACGGATCAGAACCATACTTCTCAATCGTAGTAAACGGATCGACAGCATTGTTAAGACGCTTGGACATCTTATTACCGTTCTTGTCAAGTACCAGTCCATTAGAGATCACGGCTTTATACGACACACTATCAAATACCATAGTAGCGATAGCATGCAGTGTAAAGAACCATCCGCGTGTCTGATCCACACCTTCCGCGATAAAGTCAGCCGGATATACTTCACGGTTATCCAGAATGTCTTTATTCTCGAACGGATAATGAATCTGTGCATAAGGCATAGCGCCGGAATCAAACCAGACATCAATCAGGTCAGATTCACGCTTCATCGGCTGGCCGTCTTCCGATACCAGAATGACATCGTCTACATACGGACGATGAAGGTCTATCTTATCATAATTTTCTTCGGTATATTCACCAGGTACAAAACCTTTATCCTTGTACGGATTAGATTTCATAAATCCGGCAGCTACCGATTTTTCGATTTCATTATAAAGTTCTTCTACAGATTCGATACATATTTCGCTCGTTCCATCTTCTGTACGCCAGATAGGCAGTGGAGTACCCCAATAACGGGAACGGCTTAAGTTCCAGTCATTCAGATTTTCCAGCCATTTGCCGAAACGACCCGTTCCGGTAGACTCCGGTTTCCAGTTGATCGTCTTGTTCAACTCCATCATACGTTCCTTGCAGGCTGTAGAGCGGATAAACCAGCTATCCAACGGATAATAAAGCACCGGCTTGTCTGTACGCCAGCAATGAGGGTAGTTGTGTACATGCTTTTCGATTTTGAAAGCCTGATTGTTTGCTTTCATCATCATACAAAGAGCGACGTCCAAAGATTCGGCAGCCTGTGCTGCTTTCTCATCATATTTGCCGTCTACCATAAACTGCGGATCATAGGCATTCTTTACCCATGCACCCTGATATTCTTTGTATTTGTCTACATCCACACATTCTTTCACGAAGTTTTCATCCAGTTCGTCCAGTATATAGAACTTACCGGTAAAGTCTACCATCGGACGGGTTTCGCCCTTCTTGTTAATCATGAAAAGTGATGGTATACCTGCCGCACGAGCCACGTTCGCATCATCCGCACCAAATGTCGGTGCAATATGAACGATACCTGTACCGTCTTCTGTCGTTACATAATCACCCGGGATAACACGGAAGCCTTTATCACTTACTTTCCAGCTACCGTCTTCCGATACTTCAACCGGTTTCACCCAGGGAATCAGTTGCTCATATTCCATACCAATAAGATCAGCACCTTTGTATTCGGCGATTACTTTGAATGGTACGAGTTTATCTCCTGCCTTATAATCTTCCAGTTTCAGATCAGCAGCTTTCGGATGGAAATGTGTATTTAATAAAGCTTTGGCCAGAACAACTGTAATAGGTTCTCCTGTATAAGCATTATATGTCTGAACTGCAACATAATCAATCTTTGGTCCTACACAAAGCGCTGTGTTTGAAGGCAATGTCCAGGGAGTTGTTGTCCAAGCGATAAAGTAAGGAGTTCCCCACTCCGCCATTTCCGGTTTCGGATTTTTCATCTTAAACTGGGCAACAGCGGTCGTATCCTTTACGTCACGATAACAGCCCGGCTGGTTCAGTTCATGAGAACTCAGTCCTGTTCCGGCAGCCGGAGAATATGGTTGGATTGTGTATCCTTTATACAGCAAACCTTTCTTATGCAGTTGCTTCAGCAGCCACCACAATGTTTCGATATAACGATTGTCATACGTGATATAAGGATGCTTCATATCCACCCAATATCCCATCTGGTGAGTCAGGTCTTCCCATTCCTTGGTATATTTCATCACGTCCTTACGGCAAGCAGCGTTATAATCTGCTACAGAGATTTTCTTACCAATATCCTCTTTTGTGATACCTAATGCTTTTTCTACACTTAGTTCCACAGGCAGTCCGTGGGTATCCCATCCGGCTTTACGCTTTACCTGGTAACCTTTCATTGTTTTGTAACGACAGAAAATGTCCTTAATGGTACGAGCCATTACATGGTGAATGCCCGGCATACCATTAGCCGAGGGAGGTCCTTCGAAAAACACAAACGAAGGGCAGCCATCACGTTCTGTCATACTCTTGGCGAAAACCTGGTTTTCGTCCCACTTCTTCAACACATCTTTGTTCACCTGTGAAAGGTCAAACTGCGAATATTCAGTAAATCTCTTACCCATAGCTATATCTACGATTTTACTATTTACAATTTACAATTTGAGGGGTATCCCCATTTTTAAGGGTGCAAATTTACAAAAACATTTGTTTAGTTGAGCAAAAAGCAAGGACTTTTAATTGGAATCATGTGAAGTTATCGTTTATAAATGGATGTTGCATTAAACAAAACCGATATCTCCTTGTTTTAGTGGGAAAATAAAAAGCACTTAAGTTATGAATTACGGTATTAGTATTTTATTCAGAGCAATCCCTTTGGCGATGGCGGTCTTTTGCTTCGGATACGGAGCATTCATTTACGGTTATGGTGATGCGGGAAACCGTCTGGTGGCAGGTCCTGTTGTATTTTCACTAGGTATGATATGCATTGCGCTGTTCTGTACGGCAGCCACAATAATCCGGCAAATCATACATACCTATAATGAAGCGACAAAATACGTTTTACCTGTTGTGGGCTATCTGGCAGCTATCATAACAATTATCGGAGGTATATGCATTTTCAATAGTGCTACCACTACTTCAGCCTTCGTCGCAGGGCATGTCATAACCGGTGTAGGATTTATCACAGCTTGTGTAGCTACCGCCGCTACCTCTTCCACCCGATTTTCTTTGATTCCGGCCAATGCCAAAGCTACCGGAAATGAAGTGCCGGAGGGAGCGTTCTCTATTGGCCAAAGACGGGCAATGATCTTTCTCGCAATCGTCATTTCCTGTATCGCATGGATATGGGCGTTCATCCTGTTAAGCAACAGTCATTCCCATCCTGCTTATTTTGTAGCAGGGCATGTGATGGTAGGGCTCGCATGTATTTGTACCAGTCTGATTGCATTGGTAGCAACCATAGCCCGTCAGGTCCGGAACGACTATTCGGAAAGAGAACGTAACAAATGGCCGAAACTGGTTTTACTCATGGGATCGATCTCTTTTGTATGGGGCATATTCGTCATCCTTGCCGACTCGGGAAGTGCAAACGGCACTACCGGATACATCATGCTTGGCCTTGGTCTGGTATGTTACAGTATTTCCAGCAAGGTGATTCTGCTCGCTAAGATATGGAGACGGGAGTTCAAGCTGGCCAACCGAATCCCTATGATTCCGGTACTGACAGCATTAACATGCCTGTTTCTGGCTGCCTTTGTATTCGAGCTTGCTACCGTAAACGCTGATTATTTTATTCCGGCACGGGTTTTAGTAGGACTGGGAGCTATTTGCTTCACACTGTTTTCTATCGTCAGCATCCTCGAAAGCGGTACTTCCGGAAAGGGTTAAAAAACATTCCTTTTATTGGTTTAAAAGGAAAGCCTCGTTGGTTTTAAACCAACGGGGTCTTGGTTTGAAACCAACTAAACAGTCTCCTTTTACTTCTTCAGCCGCACTTCATATACATCATTTCTACGATCCTTCAGATTGCGCACACTACCGTAAGTATGGAGTGCATTCAATAAATCCAGATCGACATCCGAAACCAGAATCATTTCCGTATTCGGAGTGGCTTCCGCCCGTTTTCCATCAGTCGGAAAAGCAAAATCACATGGAGTGAATACTCCCGACTGTGCATATTGAATATCCATATTATGAACGCGGGGAAGATTTCCGACACAACCTGCTATGACTACAAAGCATTCATTTTCAATCGCACGCGCCTGAGCACAGACACGAACACGGGAGTAAGCATTCTGTGTATCAGTCAGGAAAGGTACAAATAAGATTTGCATTCCCTGATCTGCCATCAAACGGGAAAGTTCAGGAAATTCCACATCATAACAGATCAGCACTCCGACCTTCGCACAATCTGTATCGAAAGTTTGCAACAGTTTACCACCACTCAATCCCCAACTCTTGATTTCATCCGGAGTAACATGCATTTTTTCATACATTTCATAAGTTCCGTCACGCCTGCAAAGGAAGCCTACATTATACAACAAACCATCTTCCTTTACATACGGCATACTTCCTGTGATAATATTGATATTGTAACTGATAGCCAGATTTATAAAGCGGTCTCTGATCTCATCGGTATACTTTGCCAATCCACGAATAGCCTGTGATTCTCCTTTATCATTAAACTTCGACATCAAAGGAGCGTTGAAATATTCCGGAAAAAGAACAAAATCACTTTTATAATCTGATACGGCATCTACAAAGAACTCCACTTGTTCGAAGAGGTCGTCCAATGTCTTGTAACTACGCATCTGCCACTGTACCAGTCCCACACGGACAGTCGTCTTTGGGTTGATATATTCCTGTGTAGGCGGCTGATAATAAATATTATCCCACTGCAACAAACAGGCATAATGCTTGGATTCCTCATCATTCGGCAAATAATTGGTCATTACCTTGCGAACATGGAAATCATTCGATAATTGGAAGGTAAGAACCGGATCATAAATATCACGCTGGCGTACCCGTGCGATATATTCTTTCGGGCGCATCTTATCGGCATATTTATGATAATTCGGAATACGACCACCGAACATGATAGCTTTCAAATTCAATGTTTCGCAAAGTTCCTTGCGATATTCATACATACGACGAGCCAGGCGCAAACCGCGGTATCCCGGATGAATAAATACCTCAATACCGTACAGGATGTTTCCTTCCGGATTATGAGTATTGAATGTTTCCTTACCCGTAACTTGTGCATACGTATGATCGTTCTTTACCTTGTCATAGTCAACTATAATAGAAAGAGCACAACCTACAATCTTGTCGTCAACGACTGTAACAATCTGCCCTTCCGGAAAAATACTTATTAATTTCTTTATCTGGGCATGAGTCCAGAAGACATCGCTACCATCAGAATAAACACGGGTAAACGATTGGGATAACTGTGCATAGTCTTCAATTTGAAGATTACGTATCTGTACTTTATTGATTTTAATAGGATGTTGTTCCATAACAATACATGTTTTATAAAAAGACAGTGCAAAGGTACAGCTTATACTTTAATAGTGTTTTTAAACCAATGAATATTTATCATTCTTACTTCAAAGTCTCCTATTCGATGTCTTGATTTCCTGTACGCACAGTCCGGAGTATTCTATTTACTCATACTTGATTTTATTGTAAACCAACTGCATGTATTATTTGCAACTCTCACTAACATCAGCATGACCGGAACTTCTACCAATACCCCTACCACTGTAGCCAATGCAGCACCGGATTGCAAACCAAAAAGCGATATGGCTACAGCCACCGACAATTCAAAGAAATTACTTGCACCAATCATTCCGGCAGGTGCAGCTATATTGTGAGGCAATTTCCACCATTTCGCCCAACTATAGGCCACAAAGAATATCAGAACTGTTTGCAACACAAGCGGAACAGCAATCAATACGATGTGCAATGGATTGTTCAATATGGTTTCTCCTTGAAATGAAAATAAAATGATAAGCGTTAATAGTAATCCGCCAATCGTATAATTATCAAACTTACGGATAAATACAGTATTAAAATATTCTATCCCTTTTCGCCGGATGACCAGTATACGGGTTATTATTCCGGCAGAAAGAGGAATGACAACAAACAATACAACTGAAAGCAATAATGTATCCCACGGAATCGTAACGCCACCTATACCCAATAAAAAAGCAACAATAGGAGCGAAAGCAACCAATATGATTAAATCATTCACTGCAACCTGTACCAATGTATAGGTAGCATCCCCTTTGGTCAGATAACTCCATACAAATACCATTGCCGTACAAGGTGCAGCACCCAATAAGACTGCCCCGGCTAAATATTCCTCGGCCAATTCGGCAGATATTAGAGACTTAAAAATAACGTAAAAGAATAGATAAGCTATTCCAAACATTGTAAAAGGCTTTATAAGCCAATTTGTAATACAAGTGATGATAATTCCTTTCGGACGCTTACCAACGTTTTTAATACTCTGAAAATCCACTTTCAGCATCATGGGATAAATCATTAACCAAATCAGGATAGCCACAGGTATAGACACATTGGCGTATTCTAATTTACTCAATGTTTGCGATATTGCCGGAAACCATTGTCCGATAGCAATACCAGCAACAATACACAAAGTTACCCAAACAGTCAGGTATCTTTCAAAAAATCCAATTCCTATATATTTTTCCATCCGATCAAGGCAGCATTACCTTTTGACAATTGTTCTACTTTCTCAATCCAATTCACTTCATTTTGCGCTTTCGCCTGCAAGAATGTATTTTCCGTATTTGTCATTGACAGGCAGGCATTTACTACCCACCATTTGTTATTAATTCCGGCACGTTGCAAATCCATTTGCAGGCGTTCAGCTTCAAACACAGGTGTCGCTTCAGGTAAAGTAACAATTACAACTTCCGTTTCCTTTGGATTACGCAAACGGGGCAATAAATTGGCTACCGCTCCCGTAACTGCTCCTTGTGTACGTTCTACTTCTTTATGGTAGCTTTGGGTAGCATCCAAAAGCAACAATGTATGACCTGTCGGTGCTGTATCAATCACTACAATTTCATTGTCCGCCTTATCTACAATTTCGGCAAATGCCTTGAAAACTGCTATTTCTTGTGTGCATGGCGAACGTAAATCTTCTTCAATATATTCCATATCTTCGGCAGTCATGGTCTCTGCCGCTTTGCTACGAACTTCATTCTTGTAGTTTTCCAATACTTCCGCTTCATCAATATGACTGACTGTGATACCCGATTTTATAGCGATGTCATAGTTCAGATGATTTGCCGGGTCAGTGGTAGTAAGATGTACCTTTGCACCAAGTTTTATTAATTTCAGAGCTATTTCAGTTGCTAAGGTGGTTTTACCTACACCGCCTTTTCCCATTGTGAACACTACCCTCTTACCGGAAGTATAGAGGTCATTAACCAAATCGTCTATACTTTTGGCATCACTTATCGGCTGATAACAAATATCATCCGTTAGACTGTCGCTGTATAACATACGGCGTATATTAGCTATATCAGATAAATTATAAGAACGTAGAGGAACGCTGTACATAGGATATTCAGATAGTTCAGCAGGCATATCCTGTAATGCTTTTTGCTGCCTGTTATGCAGTTGTCGTGACACATCATCCGCTTCATTCAGTTGCTGTAAAATACCATTTATCACCAATAACTGATTTTTAATTCCCAATAGCTGTAATTCATGTGAAGAGCGGGCAGCTTCTTTCAATGGAGCAATTTCTGGACGACTGACCAATACTAACCGAGTTGCGCTTGTATCAGATAGGGTTTCTACCGCCTGTTTATAAATTCCTTTCCGTTCTTCCAAGCCTGATAACTGCCCTAAACAGGATGCACCATGGGTACTTTCACTAATAAATGTACTCCACGCAGATGGAAGCTGCAACATTCGCAATGTATGTCCGGTAGGTGCTGTATCAAAAATAATATGGTCATACTCCTTTGCTTTAACAGCATCGGTAATAAAATCTGAGAACTCATTAAAAGCAGCGATTTCCACCGTGCAGGAACCTGAAAGCTGTTCTTCCATATTCTGAATAACACTTTCAGGTAATTTTCCCCTGAAAGGTGCGATAACGCTTTCTCTGTATTCTGCTGCTGCCTGCTCAGGGTCGAGGTTTACAACAGTCAGTCCCGGCACTTCTGAAATAGCTGTACCGTGTCCGTTTAAGGATTGATCGAAAACATCTTGTAAGTTAGAAGCCGGATCTGTACTGATAAGAAGTATTTTCTTTCCCATATCAGCCAAGCCAACTGCTGTGGCACAAGCAATGGAAGTCTTTCCTACTCCACCTTTACCTGTAAAAAACAGGTATTTAGTCAGTTCTATATCGGATAAATTGAATGCTTTCATTTCTTTTTTAATATAAATCTGTTATACATTTATTTAGCGGGCATTAAATCTAAATTTACTCCCGTCCATTCACTCATTTGTTTAGTGGTAGGATAAACTTTAGAAACTGCAATTTCACCATCTACCAAAGTAATAGGTAAAGCTTCTGCACCATTCTTTTGAAGATATTCATTTACTGTTTTATTACTCACATACACCTGTGGTTCATCCCGTAAGTTGTGACGGATAACAATAACACCCTGTCTTTTCAATGTTTCGACAACAACTGCAATCCTCATTAATTCAGGATTGATATTTGTTCCACACAAACCTGTAGGGCAACACATTGCCGGGTCAAAAATTTCTATCTTTTTCATACTGTCTTTTATTTTAATTTATCAAATTGTTCAGAAATAAAAAACGACCGCATAATAGATTCCTATGACTATAAAGAGTATAGCAACAATTTTGCGAAACCATTTTTCAAAAATTTGTACGCTGTTATAAAACCGACCTAATCCGGCTACACTATACGCCAATATCCAAGCAACAAGGATTACAGGCACCCCTGTAGCGATAGCATATATTACGGGTAAAAAATACCCGCCCGTTTCTGCTGCCGCCAAAGGCATAAGTATACCGAAATAGAAAATTCCACTGGTGGGGCAAAAGGCTAGAGCAAACAAAATACCCAATAACAAAGCTCCCCAACTACCTTTTATATTCTTCTTTAGCCCCTCTCCGCCAATATTGATTTTGGGTATATTTAGCTTTATAATATCGAGCATGAATATCCCTATGATAATTAATACCGGAGCAATCAACATCTCACCGTATTTGCTTACCACCTTTTGAACCATATACATACTTGCCCCCTCACGAAGAACCGGAATAAGAATAAACCCAAGTACTGTATAAGTCACTATCCTGCCAAATGTATAAAGTAACCCATTTATGAATATACGGTGACGGTTTTCTATATCCTTACCTATAAAACCTATTGCCGTTATATTAGTAGCTAAAGGGCACGGACTGATTGCCGTTAAAATTCCTAAGATAAAGGCTGTTATAACAGGGACAGAACTATTGTCTAATAGTGATTGAAGAAAATCCATCCTACAACTGTTTTAGCAATTCATCAACTTTATTTTTAATTCCCTCTTTAAATTTGTCCGGTGATTTTCTTGCATTGGAAAAACTGAACTCTGTCATGTTGTTTACATTTTCTTTTCCATCTTTCCAACCATTCACAAACAGGGACGACCAAGTAACTTCGTACTTGTCTGCAATTTGCCCATTTTCTTTTTTTGAAATATCTATAACCTTATAGATAATCCTATCGTCTGCCTGCTCTTTGGAATAAAGGCTATCCAAAAGGGCTACTATATCAGTTTCTATTGCCCGACAGGTGATACAACGCTGCGCTCCGTGGAAATAAAGCACCTCAATATGGTCAGGCTGCTTTTCTTCCATACTCTGTGCCTCTGTTTTTGCTTTTGCGCCATTACCACAGGATATTAAGATAATGGTTGAGAATAGTAAATAAAAGAATTTCTTCATAACTATAGTATTATTGGGTTATCAATTCTTTTACTTCTGCAAGTGATAATCTTTTCCCAGCGGATACGATTTTTCCGTCAATGACTAAAGCCGGAAGACTTAAAACATTATATTCCATGATTTTTAATAAATCTTCCTCTTTGATTAATACGACATCGTAACCCAATTCAAAAATTGCTTGTTTAGTTGTTTCATACAATGCCTTACAGCCTGCACACCCGGTTCCCAATACTTTGATTTCCATTTTCTATTCTATATTAAAGTTTTTCTCTTAATCGTAATTCGTAGAACTACGAACAATATTCTCAAAAAAAAGTGCTGTTATCCACAGCACGATGTTCCTGTACATTTACAATCTCCCCAAAATGCTGCAAATAATTTGCGGGCAAGTTCCCAATTTTCCTTGTTAATACAATATCGCACCTTGGGCGTTTCTATTTCTCCCTGAATTAATCCTGCATCTTTCAGCTCTTTCAAGTGCTGTGAAACGGTTGCTTTAGCAATAGGCAATTCTTCATGAATATCTCCAAAGAAACAACTTTCCTGTTTAGCCAAGAAACTAAGAATAGCCATTCGTGCCGGGTGTCCCATAGCTTTAGCAAAACGAGCTATCTGCTCCTGCTCTACTGTATACTGCTTTTCTTTCACTTCAATATCTCCTCTATATTTATTGTTCGCAAAACAACGAACAATATTTTAATCCGCAAAATTAATTCGGTATTTTTTCAAGGAGTAAGCATAAAATGTATATACCAGCAAATCACTTTTCACAATAACCACCTGTATAATAACGCATTACAATGACACTTCTTTTTTCTCAGCCGAAAGATTAAACACATAATACCGATTTCCAAAAGACGTATGCTTTGCCATATATCCCATGGCTGAAAGTTTCAGACCCAATTGACGTGCAGAGACTTCTTTCAAAGCTGCAGAGTTGAATTTACGCATCACTTGAAATATTTCAGCTGTTGTCAGCCAGATACCTTTTTCCGTTTCCAAAGGATGACGGAAACAACAATGAAACACATCTTCTAGTAAGGATTGGCGATAATATGCCTTGTTATGTTTCTGCAAAGCCTTTTCTTCTTCTTTGTTTAAATAATCCGGTGCACCGGATTTCAGCTCTTCTTTCAGTTGCGCATATATTTGCTTATGCTCCAAAGGTTCTTCCGAAATAGGTTTTAACACCTCCACACACAAAAAACGACGACTTCCTGTGGAGTCAATCAATACCTGATAGACATTTGTTGTGGCTATAAAAGAAGCAAGACGGGACTCATTCACCCATCCCAGTCGCTTGCCGCGAAAAACGGGAACATTCACCATTTGAAGAAGATTCTTTAATGTAGCCTGTTGACTCTCTTTAATCTTATCAAATTCGTCTAAATTAATCAATCCGTTTTTCACGAGTTTCTTCTCCGGCGAACTACCTGCTGTCAGATTCAGATTATCAATAAAATAATGCCGTAATGAGTCGGGCATCAGCAATCGGCAAAAAGTACTTTTACTCAATCCCTGCTTCCCGCTTATCAATACAGGAGTAAGTACATTGGCGTGCAGACGTTCTTCCCCACTCCACTGTGAAAGCATTGCCCGTAACCAGCAACGTCCTCCTCTGAGCCATATCTTATTATCTGAAACACGTAACAATAAAGGAGTCACACGATCTACTCCATCCCAACCCGGCAATTCCTTTACATAAAGATGGAAAGGATTATAAGACTCCACTTTATTTGAAAGAATCATGGTGGGTACATCCCCTCTCCAGCAAGGTATTCCTTCCAGGCGGGCATCCACAATCATTCCATTCATTTCGCGTTCATCAATAGGTCGGAAACAGTTCTTTCCACTCTTCTCCCTATATTCCGTAGCTCCTGTCAAATTGTTATAACGGAAATCAAAATTGTCATTCAAATACTCTTTTAATTGCAAAGTCAACGATTGACTCCATTTATTAGATTTACCCGTTTTTTCACCTGCCTTCTCAAGCTCCTCCTTCTTCTTCAGTGTCTTTTGTTCCACGATTCCGGATACCTCGTAATTGGCAACTACCGGCTCCTGCATTTGTTGTTTCTGTGCAAACAATTGTTTTATTGTCTCTACCATTTCTCTAATTATTGTTTTCATACTTGCTGTTTTTTTAATTATTATGAGGTTTGAGACACAAAAATAGACTACCGAATACCGGATTTGCAAATAAGCCGACTCATTCTTTTTTGAAAAATGATCTAACAGAAATAAGCCTTTGGAGTGTTGTTTTTGATTAGAATTATTAGTAATTTTGACGCATCATATTAGGCGTAGCACCATTCGTGCGATAGCTGTCGCACATAATGAGCGACAGTTATTACACAATATGTGAGTTAGCTGTTGCACATAATGTGAGCCAATCAATAGAAAGGCACAAAATAAATAAAATGACTGCGTAAGTCTGCTAATTGATACGCACAAAACAACTAAAGCAATGAATGCACTTTATGATTTCTTCCTGACTCCCCAACCTAAAGATTCCAATAAAACCAGATATCACGCCCGACTGGTTGTACGGGACACCATCACACTGGAAGATATAGCCGAAACGATTGAATCCAGAAGTAGTTTAAGACAAAGCGACGTAATAGGGTCTTTTATAGAGTTTGCCAATGTTTTCAAACAAGAATTATCCAACGGGAATAGTATTCACATTCCGGGAATCGGTTCATTCCGTATCAAAGCGGAATCACCCGAAGTACGTTCTCCCAAAGAAATCCGTGCCGAAAATATCCATTGCAGCGGAATCGTTTTTACTCCGGAAAAAGATTTGCTTCGCGAATTAAAGGCTACGACTTTTGAAAAGGTTAGTGAGACCCGCAGGTCACAGGAATTGAGCGATATAGAAATAGATGGGAGATTAGCTGAATTTTTCAAAGATAACTCTTGTATTACCACACAGCAGCTTTGTTCATTATGTGGACTTCGAAAAGCCACTGCACTCCGCAGATTACAAAAGCGGGTGGATGAAGGAAAGCTGACTCACCCGGGCTATATCCGTTCTCCTTTTTATTTTCCTGTGCCGGGATGGTTTGGAGTATCCAAAAATAGATAATGCAAAATTAGGTCTTGATTTACAATGAGATGCACATAAAAATGATTATGACATTCACTAAATAAGTGTTATCTTTGTAGACATCAAGACTACAAACTAGTTTCACAATAAGCCTATTTATTGATTTAACAGGTTTAGATCTAAAGATAAAAAGATACACATCAAATATGTAAAAAATATGAATTCCAGCAAGTTCTCCTACCAAGGTCAAATTGAAATAATTCTTCACTATCTAGATCTCATGATACAAAAGAATTGGACAGGTAAAACGGCAGATGAGTTTAATCATTTGTTATCCATACCCGAATTAGCTAAAATAGCATGTATGTCTGTACGTAACCTTCAGTTGATGTTTAAAGCTTATACAAGCGAAACATTACATCAATATATCATCCGCACACGTATGGAATACGCTCAACAGTTACTCAAAGACAATAATATGAGTATGACTGAAATATATGAATATATTGGATTCGCCAATCAATCAGCTTTAAATAACGCACTTCAGAAAAAATATAATCTTACGCCTCGAGAATTACAAAAGAAATTATTGGAAACAACATATGTTTATCCTTCACCTATTTCTCCTTGTCATATAGTAGAATCCGAAACAATACCTGTTTTATTTTTATCTTACATCGGTAATTATGAAACCTATAGTACTGTTAATTTTGAGACATATACTTGGGATTACTTATATGAATATGCAAAAGAAAACTCTTTATTACCAGATAAAGAAGATTATTGGGGAATAGCTTATGACGATACAGATATTACCTCATCAGAAAAATGCCGTTTTTATGCTTGCATGACTATCCAAAAAGAAGCAGGATTCAACCCTTCTCTTACCAGCCCAATAAAGTATATGGAGTTACCCCAAAGCACATATGCAGTTTATACCCATCAAGGAGATTATGTATTGCTAGATGCTTTTTATGAGACAATATTGAAACAATTACCACAATCTTATTGCTTAGGAGAAACTCCAATTTTAGAACATTACTTGAATTCCCCTACCGATACAGATGCAAAGGAACTTCTTACTGAAGTTTGGATTCCAATCATTCAATAATTCGTATAAGGGTGATAAATAGACATCACCCTTACAATAAAATTAATGGCTATAATGCCTCATATATATTTTTTATCAAAGACTTAGAACAGTATCCTAGAATATCAATAGAAATCTTTGCAGCTTCTTCTTTTGATAGGTTTTCATTAACAACATAGTTCCTGAATACTTTTTCCTTTTCTTTATATGCATAAGACGAAAGCAGTAATCCTACTATTGTTCGTAATTGCAAATCTTTGAAATCATCACCTTGCTTTCTACCTAGACCAACACGCGTCGAATGTAAGATAATTGATTTATTTTCTCTATCACGACAATCTTCAACAGCTTCTTTTAAAACAAATTCTCCTTCCAAAGTACTATAATCTACTCTCTTATCTTCAAGAATGAATTTTAAAACATTATTCGGTCCAAATTTAATTGTACCATCATCAAACTTTGCACTTCTTATCAGGATACCATAATATAAATCAACACTATCAGACAGGCAAATATCAATGCCTCCTCTTGTCCCACCTTTAAATTTTGAATCCTTCGTTAAACCTGTACGATGGACATAAAATCTTCCATAATTATCTCTTTGTAGTTCATTTCCATGCACAAACTCATCATTGAACTTTGAGTGTTTAAAATAAGCTTCCACTTCAATTGGATAAATCCGTACCCCATTACTCAACTCAAATATATAATTTGTAACTATCAATTTATTAATCGTTTGAAGCTGTTTCTCTATTTCCTTGAAGCCACTACATTGCCTTAGAATTGCAATTTCTTTTTTCAAAATATCCATGATTATTATAATGTTAATGTTTCTTTGGGTAAAGATAATCTTTTTAGTATAGCTTTGGCTCGAACATATCGACTTTTTTTATTTCACACTTAGATGATATCAAATAGTCAACGACAGAATCCCAATCCGGATATTGTTCCGAACCAAATAAGATCAATTCACCACAAAAATTCTCCGCACCATTTGTAAAACGGTCATCTATCAAGAAGTCTCCTTTGTTTAATTCTTTATGATGACTAAGAATCAACCGTTTATATCCATAGGTACCTAACCATTTTTTTACCCATACAAGTTTATCTGACCAAGCAGAAGGATTATTCCATGGTGCCGTGGAAAGAATGTACACATCATAAAAACGTACTAAATAATGGTAAGCATTAATTGCTCCTTCATACGGGCACATTTTTGCAAAAATATTGGGTACTTCATCATATCGTCCTTCATATTCCCTTTTTTCGTATTTACTCAATCTGTTTATACCTGATTGAAAATCAACCAAAACATTATCCATATCAATATAAAGTATAGGTCTAGAAATCGGTAATGCTGATATCATACAATTTTTTAGATTTTGAATTTATGAATTATTTTGTAGTGATAGTCCAATGTTCTGATGATAAGTTTATATAAATGAAGTTACACCAATATAATAAAGAATGAACTTTATTTTCTCTTTTCTCCAAAGCTTTAACAAGAAAAGATTCTTCTATATAAATATTAAAATCAGGAGGAGGAATAACTGATGTCATTTCTTTGCTTGATTTTGTTTTCTTAATTCTTCAATAATCTTCCTCTGATTATTCGCAATTTTACTACTACCATTTATCCATCGATTAAGTTTAACTCCAATCCAAAATAATATCACAAACCCAATAATTAGTTCCATATTTTCTACTTTTTGATTTATATTTGAAATCGTTATTTTACGGCCATCACAAAAGACAACAAACTTTTAATTCTCCATACCATGAGTTATTCATCAAGTTCAAGCAACCACTGTCAACCTGATCTATATTCACTCAAAGTCCAAGACAAACAATTCAGTGCGCCTCCCCACTTCTCTATAATCGAAGCTATATTTACTTGATAGATTCGATCTTCATAGGAAGGATGCAATTCTTTTATCTGTTCTAAAGCTTCTCTATCTGTCGGTAGTCCAAGTCCGGGAACAATGATTACATCATGTGTCTGAAGCATATTTATATATGCCCAACTATTATGATGATACTCACTAAGTTTTAAATCTATAACCACAAAAACTTTACTCAATCTACGGCTCATCTCTCGTGCAATTTTCAGGGGATAGACATTCAAATTAACTAAAACTTTACCATTGCCAACATTATGAATAATTCCATCTGTATGACCACAGACATCTGATTTATCCCACGGTAGAAATACAATCTCCGCCCCATAAAAATTTTCCTTTAATATTGCGAGCACTTCTTCCCGGGCAATCTGAGAATTTTCCTGAAATACCTTTTCTGTCATAACAATAATTGGTTTCCAATCTTTCATATATGGTTCTTCAGAATTCACTTCACACACAACCACGTTTCCTCCATCAATTACAAGTGGAGATTGTGTAATATTCATCTTTCTTTCTATAGCTTTTAATACAGGCTCAATATTAGTTTTATATTGTGGCTTGTCAGCTAAATAATCAGGTTCATAGCGGAATTGAATATAAGTTTTATCCCCCCATTGTATTGGCATATAGTCTCGGCACCAATAATCTTTAGTGTGCATCAACGTACCATGTGCTACATGATGATGAGAAAGAATATCAGATAGTTCTTCATAAATTTCAGGATAATGCCGTGCAAAAAGGTTTGAAAAATAAACGGCATCTTTATGCTGCTCTGTTATCATAATCCACATCTTTAAATTTAAACGAAAATATGCAATAATAATGTATCTTTTCTATTTCTACAATGCAAAGATAAACGCATCATTAGACAATGCGTTTACTCAAAAATGCAAAACTATTGGTTATTACATCAATCATGTAAAATAAGCTACTGATTTATTGAAAGATATGTATATAAATGATTATGACACCATACCATTGGCATGATGTCATAATCTTGATAGAATCCTGTCATCACACTAAAATCCTGATGACATGATAAAAAACACTAACCTAATTTATTTGTTTTTCTTCCAGAGCTTACTCATATCCTCCAGCGTCTTCCCTTTAGTCTCGGGTACCCAACGCCAGACAAAGATAGCGGCAGCGACACAAATGATTCCATATAAGCTATATGCAAACATCGGACTGAAGTCATACAATGCCGGGAAAGTAGAAGATACGATGTAGTTGAATATCCATTGGAAAGCCACTGCAATAGCAACTGCTTTACCACGAATAGTATTCGGGAAGATTTCTGAAATCAAGACCCAGCAAATCGGTCCCCATGACATCATGAAGAAAGCAGCGTATACGATGATGGAAAGTACCGGAAGAACACCTTTGATTGCCATACTATCACACATTGCCACTGCAAATGCTCCTACAGCCATACCAATAGATCCGATAATCAGCAATGGTTTACGGCCAAAGCGGTCTACCGTAAAGATAGCAACCAGCGTAAAGATAATGTTTACAATACCCATAATCACTGTCTGCATCATACCACCACCTTCGGCACCTGCATTTTCGAAAATACGCGGAGCATAGTAAAGTACTGCATTAATACCGATCGCCTGCTGGAATACGGACAGTAGAATACCGATCACAATCACTGTTACTCCATAAGTAAAGAGTTTCTCTGTTTTTTCCTGAGCAGTAGCCTTAATATCATTGAGAATTTCCTGAGCTTTCTTCTTACCGTTGATTTTCTCCAGAATAGTGTAAGCCTTTTCTTCCTGCTGTACAAGAACCAAATAACGGGGAGTCTTTGGAACAAAGAACAGCAACAGACCGAAGAAAGCGGCCGGGAAGGCTTCCGAACCAAACATATAACGCCATCCTTCCTGAACTGTCCACATATCCGACTCAGCACTTACTGACAACACACCGGCAGCATCTTTCAGAATAATCGGATTCTGATGGTCACCCATAATCAGATAGTTCACAAAGTACACAACCAACATACCAAAGATAATGGCAAACTGATTGCACGAAACAAGGGTTCCACGAATATTGGAAGGAGCAATTTCAGCAATATACATCGGACATACCGCTGAAGCCAGTCCTACTCCGATACCTCCCAGAACACGATACAGATTGAATGCTATCAACAAATCCATATTCGGTTTTCCGTATTCGAAGAAAAGAACTTCCGGATAATAAGAGCCGAGTGCCGAGAGGAAAAATAACACAGCAGCAAGCCGCAATGAGTTACGACGTCCCAGGCGGGAAGCAAAGACACCGGATAAAGCACCACCCAGCACGCAACCTATCAATGCACTGGAAGAAGTAATGCCATGCATTACCTTATTATACTGAAAATCGGAAGCGGACAGGAAGAAGGCTTCGAGCCCTTTTTCCGCGCCGGATATAACCGCCGTATCATAACCGAAGAGCAAACCGCCCAAAATAGCAACAGAAGTAATCGAATACAAGTAGAGTTTACTTCCTTCGTTCGTTGTATTATTCATAGTTTTAAAAAGTGGATAAAGTAGTGTAGTAGTTGGATTAGAAAAAGTCAGGCGATAAAGCAGCAGCCCTACCGCTGCTTTACCGCCTGTTTTAAATATTAATTAGCAATACATATTCAGAATTGCTTCATAAAGTTCTTGCTTGCCGCTAGTCTGTTTCGGTTCGCCTTTTGTTTTTGCATAAGCAACCACATCCTCCAGAGTCAGCTTGCCGTCTTCAAATTCTTTACCTTTGCCGCCATCGAATGAAGCATAACGGTCAGCCAGCATCTTCTTATAGGGAGATTCGTTAAGCAGAGCCGCTGCACTTTCAAGTGCACGGGCCATAGCGTCCATACCTGCAATATGAGCGATAAAGATATCTTCCAGATCAGTAGAATTACGACGGGTTTTAGCATCAAAGTTTGTACCACCGGTACCGAGACCACCATTACGGATAATCTGCATCATAGCCTGAGTCAGTTCATAATTGTCGATCGGGAATTGGTCTGTATCCCAGCCATTCTGATAGTCACCACGATTGGCGTCAATTGAGCCCAACATACCATTGTCTACAGCAACAGCCAATTCATGTTCGAAAGTGTGACCTGCCAAAGTTGCGTGATTCACTTCGATATTTACTTTGAAATCCTTATCCAGACCATGAGCTTTGAGGAAGCCGATTACAGTTTCCGTATCTACGTCATATTGATGTTTAGTCGGTTCCATCGGTTTCGGTTCGATCAGGAAAGTACCTTTGAAACCACGGGCACGGGCATAGTCACGAGCAATCGTCAACATCTGTGCAAGGTGTTCTTTTTCACGTTTCTGATCTGTGTTCAGAAGAGACATATATCCTTCACGACCACCCCAAAATACATAATTCTCTCCGCCAAGTTCAATCGTTGCATCAATCGCATTTTTAATCTGAATAGCAGCACGAGCTACTACATCGAAGTCAGGATTGGTAGCTGCACCGTTCATATAGCGGGCGTGACCGAATACATTAGCAGTACCCCACAGTAGTTTGATACCGGTTTCTGCCTGTTTCTGTTTTGCATAAGCTACGATTTCTTTCAGGTTAGCTTCGTATTCTTCTACACTGGCACCTTCCGAAACCAAGTCTACGTCATGGAAGCAATAGTATTCGATACCCATCTTCTGCATGAATTCAAATCCTGCATCCATCTTATCTTTTGCTGCCTGTATAGCATCTGCATTACCATTCCATGGGAATTGCTTTGTTCCGCCACCGAACTGATCACCACCTTCAGCGCACAATGTGTGCCACCATGCCATAGCGAATCTCAGCCAATCCTTCATCTTTTTACCATTAATCACCTTCTCTGCATCGTAATAACGGAATGCCATCGGGTTCTTACTATCTTTACCTTCAAATTTAATCTTTTCAATTCCCGGAAAAAATTCTTTTGTTGCCATAATTCTTGTTATTTAAAAAGTTATTATATCGTTATTTATATTATATTTCCATCTGGCGTATGCGTCGGCGTATTCCTGACGTTTAGCTATATTCGGTTCGATAACATCCAGTTTATCAAGAGTTGCAAATGCCTCATTATTATCTTTATAAATGCCTGCACCGATACCCGCGCCCTTCGCTGCTCCTACAGAACCGTCCGTATCATAAAGTTCGATAGTGGCTCCGGTCACTCCTGCCAATGTATCACGGAAGATGGAGCTAAGGAACATATTTGCATGTCCGGCATGAATCTTTTTGACCGGAATTCCCATTTGTTCCATGATGTCAATACCGTATTTAAAAGAAAATACAATTCCTTCCTGTGCAGCACGAATAATATGATGTTTGCCATGTGCATTGAAGTCTACCCCCCGAATACTGCAACCTATCTCCTTATTATTCAGCATACGTTCCGCACCATTACCAAAAGGCAGGATGCTGATACCTGCGCTCCCGATCGGCGCCTTGGAAGCCAACACATTCATTTCATTGTACGAGATACCTTCGGGAGCTATATTTCTTTTTACCCATGAATTGAGAATACCTGTTCCGTTGATGCAAAGTAACACTCCCAGACGCGTCTGTTCCATCGTATGATTCACATGCGCAAAGGTGTTGACACGGGATTGAGGATCATAATTCACTTCACCATTCACCCCATAGACAACTCCCGATGTTCCTGCCGTAGAAGCGATTTCACCCGGATTGAACACATTCAAAGAAAGCGCATTGTTCGGCTGGTCACCGGCACGGTAAGTAATCGGTGTTCCTTCCTTCAATCCCAGTTCTTTCGCAGCAACTGCATTCACATGCCCTTGTTCTGCAAAAGTCGGTTTGATATCCGCAATAAGTGAAGAGTCGAAGCCATAGTAATCCATCAGGAAATCGGCTACACGATTATTTTTGAAGTCCCAGAACATTCCTTCCGAAAGACCGGAAACAGTCGTGCAGATATCTCCGCTTAACTTCATGGCAATATAATCCCCCGGAAGCATGATCTTATATATCTGCTCATAGACAGCCGGTTCATTTTGTTTGATCCAAGCCAGTTTAGACGCTGTAAAGTTACCGGGCGAATTCAGCAAATGAGAAAGGCATCTCTCCTCTCCGATTGTTTCAAATGCTTGCTGCCCAAAAGGCACCGCACGAGAATCACACCAGATAATGGCAGGACGCAATACTTGCTGATTCTTATCTACACATACCAGTCCGTGCATTTGATAGGAAATACCGATAGCTTTAATCTCAGCAGCACTCACTCCTGACTCCGCCATAATAGCTTGAGTGGACAACTTCAGGTTTTCCCACCAACTCTCAGGATCTTGTTCTGCCCATCCGGGATTAACTGCGATAATCTTCGCTTCTGTTTTCGGGAAAAACGCTGACGATACACATTTACCTGTTTCAGCATTGACCAGACTCGCTTTAACGGACGAGCTACCTATATCATAACCTAATAGAAACATGATGATTTTTAAAATTTTGAATTATATATTTAAGCAAACAGCCTGTTCACTTATTACCTATTACTTATTACCTATGACTTATTACCTACTACCGTCTCACCTTATTATATATCTTCTTATCAAATTTATAATAACGCGCTGCACGATGGGCTACTCCCTGCTGTTTTTCTTCCAAAGGAACTACATATTCCATCATCGCTATTTTCTTATGGAAGTTGCGCACATCCACAGGCTTGTCATATACCAACTCAAAAAGAGTCCTCAACTGGGCAGCGGTAAATTTACGTGGAAGCAACTCAAACAGCATGGAAGGATTGAACTCCACAAACTGACGGATATAGGTCATTGCCTCTTTAATAATCAGATTATGGTCGAAAGCCAATGTCATTACATCTTTCAAAGCAATCCAACAGGCCTGATGATCATCCAGATTCTTGTCCAGTGCCCGGTCTATTTTCACCATCGACAGATAAGCAATTGTCACGATACGTTCAACTTTTGACTGCATAGCCCGTTCCAGCCAGCGTACATCCTTTGGATTGCTGGTTCTGTTTTTAGAGCCGAATGCCTTGAATTGCATCAGGTTTACATTTCTGAGCCCCGTCAATTCATACAGTACACGTTGTGCTGCTTCATCCAAATCTTCATCCATATAGATAAGGCTACCGGGAAGTTTCATATCGTGATACACTTCACCATTATCTTCGCCCGCACGTTTTACAAGTAACACTTTGAGTTGTTCTCCGTCAAAACCAATCACTACACAGTCTACTGATATGTGATTGTTTGCCAAGGGTGCTTTTTTCTGTATACTTTGCATATCCTTTTCTTTAATACGATGCAAATATAGGGGCGCTTTATGATTCGAACAATAACAAATGACATGCTATAAAACATTGTTTTTCATAGATATACATATCATACAATCTACAATATGAGTACTTAGTGTTATCTTCTGAATTACAATATGTATTTTACCCGTTCCGGCAACGAGTAATTGTATAAAGTACAAAAAGCGGAATGACTCTTTATTATCAGCACTTTTCATATTCACCCTTTGTCTTCTCCGGCAACGGACTTATTGTATTTCAAACGATATCCCATTTTGTATCTTGCCGTTTTTATTCTATCTTTGCCGGATAAATATTAAAAAATCTAAAATGGAACGTCATCCCGTCATTTTATCCATTGCCGGTTCCGATTGTTCGGGAGGAGCGGGCATTCAGGCAGATATCAAAACAATCTCGGCATTAGGAGGCTATGCGGCATCTGCTATCACCGCCGTCACTGTGCAAAACACTCTAGGGGTACGCGCCGTCCATGCAATACCACCCGAAATTGTTTGCGGACAAATCGAAGCGGTGATGGAGGACTTGCAGCCTGTCGCTATAAAAATAGGCATGGTTAACGATATTCAGATCGTTCATGTCATTGCCGACTGTATACGGAAATATTCACCGGAGCACATCATTTATGACCCGGTGATGGTATCTACCAGCGGCCGGAAGCTGATGACAAATGAAGCCATCGAAGAGATTAAGAAAGAACTTTTGCCGCTTGTCACATTAGTCACCCCCAATATCGATGAAGCAAAGGTGCTGACAGGCAAGAGCATCCAAAATACACAGGATATGCTGGAAGCTGCCAAACAACTCTCCGACAGTTATCAGATCCATATCCTGATCAAAGGCGGACATCTGGAAGGCGATCAAATGTGCGACCTCTTATATTCTCCGGATCACACCTATTATATATATGAAGAGAAAAAGATAGAAAGTAAAAACCTGCATGGGACCGGGTGTACCCTCTCCTCCGCTATTGCAAGCTATCTGGCAAAAGGATATTCGATGAAAGAATCCATCCGTCACGCTAAAGAATACATTACTCATGCCATCATTGCAGGCAAGGACTTGAATATAGGCCATGGCAACGGACCTCTGTGGCATTTTCCCGACTCCATTGCACAAATGTGTACATTTTGTGCGGTCGTATCATAAAAATCTGTAACTTTGCACCCGCATTTAAAAATCAATTAAATAATAAAGATATGAAAGCATTTGTATTTCCCGGTCAAGGTGCTCAGTTCGTAGGAATGGGTAAAGACCTGTATGAAAACTCAGCTTTAGCAAAAGAATTGTTTGAAAAAGCAAATGATATCCTCGGATATCGCATTACAGATATCATGTTCAATGGTACAGACGAAGACCTTCGTCAGACAAAGGTTACTCAACCTGCCGTATTCCTTCACTCTGTTATCTCTGCTCTTTGTATGGGCGATGATTTCAAACCGGAAATGACAGCCGGACACTCACTCGGTGAGTTCTCTGCATTGGTGGCTGCCGGTGCCCTGAGCTTTGAAGACGGATTGAAACTGGTTTATGCTCGTGCAATGGCTATGCAAAAAGCTTGCGAAGCAACTCCTTCTACGATGGCCGCTATCATTGCATTGCCGGATGAAAAGGTAGAAGAAATCTGTGCATCTGTTAATGCAGAAGGTGAAGTTTGCGTACCTGCCAACTATAACTGCCCGGGACAAATCGTAATCTCCGGTTCTGTACCAGGCATCGAAAAAGCCTGCGAACTGATGAAAGCTGCCGGTGCAAAACGTGCTCTCCCATTAAAAGTAGGTGGTGCTTTCCACTCTCCGTTGATGGACCCGGCTAAAGTTGAGCTGGAAGCTGCTATCAACGCAACAGAAATCCATACTCCCAAATGTCCGGTATATCAGAATGTGGATGCACTTCCTCATACTGATCCCGCAGAAATCAAAAAGAATCTGGTTGCCCAGCTGACTGCTTCCGTACGTTGGACTCAGTCTGTTAAGAATATGGTTGCCGATGGTGCTACTGATTTTACAGAATGCGGACCGGGTGCAGTATTGCAGGGATTGATCAAGAAAATAGATGGTACAGTAAGCGCTCACGGCATTGCATAAGCATTCGTAGATATACTTTACCTTTTCTCAACTATAGAGCGTGTCGACTAGTTTGCCGATACGCTTTTTTTATGCTTATTAGTCAAACATGAGACAATTAATATGCTGTAAAACACACCATTAGTCTTCTCTACGAGCAAACATTCCGAATCTTTCACTTGTTTTCATTATAGGAATCATTTATTCAAATTCGCGGACCATGAAAATACATGAATATCAAGCAAAAGAAATTTTCTCCAAGTATGGGATCCCTGTTGAAAGGCATACCCTATGTCGAACGGCTGCCGGCGCAGTTGCCGCATACAAGAGAATGGGCTCGGACAGAGTGGTTATTAAAGCACAAGTGCTGACCGGCGGACGGGGAAAAGCCGGAGGTGTTAAACTGGTAGATAATACAGAAGATACCTATCAGGAAGCTAAAAACATTCTGGGTATGAGTATTAAAGGGCTTCCTGTCAATCAGATACTGGTCAGCGAGGCGGTTGATATTGCCGCAGAATACTATGTCAGCTTCACCATTGACAGAAACACACGCTCGGTCATCCTTATGATGAGTGCGTCCGGTGGTATGGATATCGAAGAAGTAGCCCGGCAATCACCGGAAAAAATCATTCGCTATGCTATTGACCCATTCATCGGTCTGCCTGATTATCTGGCACGCCGTTTCGCATTCTCGCTCTTCCCTCACATAGAACAAGCCGGCAGAATGGCCGCTATTCTGCAAGCACTCTACAAAATTTTCATGGAGAATGACGCATCGCTGGTTGAAGTAAATCCATTGGCTCTTACCGCCAAAGGCATATTGATGGCTATTGACGCCAAAATTGTTTTTGACGATAATGCTCTTTACCGCCATCCGGATGTACTGAGTTTGTTTGATCCTACAGAAGAAGAAAAAGTAGAAGCGGATGCTAAAAACAAAGGATTCAGCTACGTTCACATGGATGGAAATATAGGCTGTATGGTAAATGGCGCCGGACTTGCTATGGCAACAATGGATATGATAAAACTTCATGGGGGAAATCCTGCCAACTTCCTTGATATTGGCGGTAGTTCGAACCCTGTCAAGGTGGTTGAAGCTATGAAACTTCTCTTACAGGACGAGAAAGTAAAGGTCGTCCTGATAAACATTTTCGGAGGAATCACCCGTTGTGACGATGTAGCCATCGGTCTTATTCAGGCATTCGATCAGATTAAGAGTGATATACCTGTCATTGTCCGGCTCACAGGAACCAATGAGCATCTCGGACGTGATCTTTTACGCAACCATAGCCGTTTTCAGATAGCTACAACTATGCAGGAAGCCGCTTTAATGGCTATCAAATCTTAAGATGAAATCACATAAAAAATGAAGGAACAATGAGTATATTAATAGATAAATCCACCCGTTTGATTGTACAAGGTATCACCGGTAGAGACGGGCTTTTTCATGCCAAGAAGATGAAAGAATACGGAACGAATGTCGTTGGCGGCACTTCTCCGGGCAAGGGAGGTACGGAAGTAGACGGTATTCCGGTATTCAATACGATGCATGAAGCTGTAAAACAGACACAGGCTAATACTTCCATCATCTTTGTGCCGGCCCGTTTTGCAGCAGATACCATTATGGAAGCTGCGGATGCAGGCATCCGGCTAATAGTCTGTATCGCAGAAGGTATTCCGACCCTGGATGTCATCAAAGCACATCGGTTTGCCGAACAAAGAGGGGCAATGTTGGTTGGCCCCAACTGTCCGGGACTTATTTCTCCCGGAGAAAGTATGGTAGGAATCCTTCCGGGACAAGTCTTTCAGAAAGGAAATGTCGGTGTCATCAGCCGTAGTGGAACACTCACTTATGAAATAGTATATCACTTAACGACTAATGGTATGGGACAGTCTACTGCAATCGGCATCGGAGGAGATCCTGTGGTAGGTCTGCATTTCCTTAAACTACTGGAAATGTTCCAGAATGATCCTGAAACGAAAGCAATTGTGTTAATCGGAGAAATCGGAGGAAACGCGGAAGAACAGGCTGCTGAATATATTCGCAGTCATGTAAATAAGCCTGTAGTAGCATTTATTGCCGGACAGTCTGCTCCTCCGGGAAAACAGATGGGCCACGCAGGAGCCATTATCTCGGGAGGTTCCGGCTCGGCAAAAGACAAAATAGAGGCTTTAGAAGCTGCCGGCATACGAGTTGCACAAGAGCCTTCGGATATTCCTAAGTTACTGAAAAGATAAACAGAACCACACGGAGAAATAGAGCTTTGGGCTTTTGTTTCTCCGTGTGGTTCTATTTTATGTACCAATATATCCCCGCGATGATAAAGTAATATCTGAAATTTACATTCCCTTTTTCACGCCTAACTTTATTAATAAAGCATTCATCGGATAAGCACAGAAAAAGCCAAAAAGCATAGCCAGCTGCATCATAAACCAAAATATCCATGTGTCTTTAGGCAAAGGCTCATTGACAAATAAAACAAAATAAACGATTGCCATCCAGCCATACATTCCGATTTGCCAAGACAACAGAGAAAAGAAATCTGCTTTAAAAGCACGGGACAGTACCTTTCCCACCGATATCCTCTCCATCTCCCGAATAGCATAGAATTGAAAATAAACTCCGATGATTAACGCCAATATAAAATCAAGTACCCAGTTTCCTATAAGCTGACTTCCTGCAACGGTTACCGGGATATAATTAGTGAACCACTCTCCTATTATATCAGCCAATGTGCAGCCTGCTCCACAATGTAAAGCCGATAAAGCCACAGACTGCCAATGAGGATGTTTCATGGACATATCTCCCATCGACATATCCATATTCATGTCTTTCATACCGGACATATCCATTTTCATTTCACCACCTCCCATCTTCATGGGAGCACCTTGTCCGAACTTATTATAAGCCCATAAAGCTAAGTAACTTCCCCACAATGCAGTCAATATCCATACTGCATTCATTATCTTCATTGATTGTGGACGATGTGTCAGATCGATTGCTATGTGAACTGCAATTCCGATACCTGAACAGACTAAAAACACGGCTAATAAATTGAGCATAATTGTATATTTAAAAAGATTTTAGACTACAACAGCCCTTATTTATAAATAGTTCATCCCGTCCATTTTTAAATTCATCCCATCGAACTATTCTCCTTACTGTTTGTTTATAATTTTATTAATTAAATATTGAATTGTATGAGCAGACGTAGTCAATTAGAGCATGAAGTATCTGTTGCTCAGGAAAGAATTAAGAAGGCAGCCAAAGATACACCGAAAGATATCATAAAGTTATGGGAACAAGACTTGGTAGACTTGGAACTTGAACTCAATAACCTGGTAGATGATGAAGAAGATAATAATGAAGATTAACTAAAAGAGGGTGCACTTCATTGTGAAGTGCACCCTCTTTTAGTTGTAGTATTTTTATAAGCAGAATGCTTTTATTGCTTATCCACAGTGGAAATACTTATGTACCAGTTCCAGCATTTCTTCCGGTTTGCCTTCCATGTCGGCACGTAATGTTTTGTCCTCATAACTACGGAGCTTGCGTATAATACCGTCAATCATAGCCGGACTAAATACATTATATTGCTCGAAGACAGCACGTTGTTTTTGCAAACATTCGGCAGATGCCGCACAACTATCCGGCAATTGAGCCAATGCTTTCAGCTTGTCCTCATTCTCTTTCTGATGGATATTTACATTTACATACGTTCTCTTTGCAATGTCCAATGCCTGTTCTATCTCAAAACCATGACGGCAGGCAACAGCCAGTCCCGCAAGCAGCTGATACAAATCTGCCGAACCATCCGGAGAACGCATTTCTACCGTTTGTTTCTGGCTGGTATCAAAATGACTTTCGCTTTCCAATGGATTTGCCAAAGTACACATATCGGTCTTGGCAGCCCAGCCCAACGGTACACGCACCAATACAGAACGGTTGCGATCTCCCCAGCAAACATTGGTCGGTGCTTCCTGATGAGGAACCAAACGGAAGTAAGAAGTAGGATTGGTATTTCCGAAGGCTGTAATAGAAGGAGCAAGTTCCATCATTCCGGCGATTGCCTTACGGGCTGTTTCCGACAATACACCGTCTTTCAGCATCTGATTTTGTCCGTCCTTTACAATACGCATGTGAACATGTAGACCTGACCCGGCTTTTCCAGCCGTAATCTTAGGCGCGAATGTCACATTATACCCATATCTGTATCCCAAGTTACGAATCACCCATTTGGCAATCATCAATTGATCTGCCGCATCTTCGGCATGAACAGGCAGGAACTCTATTTCGTTCTGTTCATAAATCATGCCATCCAATGTAAAATTCCCAACCTCGGAATGACCATATTTTATCTGCCCACCCGTCTGAGCTATATATGACATACACTGCGTACGGAAATCGTTAAACTTAGCATACGGAGCAGATTCATGATAACCGCGTTGATCTGTAGCCTGAAACATTCCTGTATCCGGTGAAATAACATAGTATTCCAGCTCACCCATCGCCTGAAACTCCATACCTGTGACATCAGTAAATGCTTTACACGCTTTATGCAAAGTATGTTCCGGAGAACTTTCCAATGGCTCACCGTCTTTATTGAAGAAAGAACAAAGCATCGAAAGTGTCGGTATTTCTGCAAACGGATCGACAAAAGCGGTACGGAAACGAGGCACTACATACAGGTCGCTACTCCCCGCCTCTATAAAAGGAAACAGGCTGGAACCGTCCACCCGCTCTCCACAAGTAAGGATCGCATCCAGATAAGCCGCATTATTAATTACAAAATTCAATGTTTTCAGTCGCCCGTCAGCAGCAGGATACATGAAATTGACCATACGGATATTATTCTTCTGAATAAAAGAAATAATATCTGCCTTAGTAAACTCGGCGGCAGGCTTTTCCAAAGCAGCCACCAGACAGTTAGGATTCATTAAAAGTTCTTGATTCATCTTCTATCGGTTTGTTGTTAGTGAACCAAAGGTAAGAAAAAAATAACCGCAGACAATAAAAAGAGAGATAAATTCTTTGGACTTTAAGAAATAGTCCGGCCAGGATTCTGCAGAAACGAAAGAAGGTGTGTTGGGATCACCAACACACCTTCTTTTTATATACTGATTGTTATTCAGTCAATTAGTTCTTCGGCAAAGCCTCTTTAACTACCATCGGACGGCCTACATATTCAGCACCATTCAATTCTTTGATAGCGTTAGCTGCTTCTGTATCATCCGGCATTTCAATAAAAGCAAAGCCTTTTGATCTTCTTGTTTCACGATCTGTGATTAATTTAACTGAAGCAACTGCTCCATACTCTTCCATTACGTTTCTCAAGTCTGATTCCTTAACGTTATAGTTAAGATTTCCAATGTACAAATTCATAAAATACAAATATAAAAAATTAATAATTTCAATAACAAAGTTCTTTGGAAGTTCTTAATCAGAGATGGATATGCTCAATAAATGAGAAGATTCATGTGAAATAATCAAATCGAAATAAACCTTTTATTGTTTAGTGAGTGCAAATAACGGCATTTCGCGGGAATAATGCACTATGTTCTCTCCTTTTTCTTTTGCAAAATACCCTTTTTTATGAAATAAGACCAAAACTTAACGTATGGGTGTTCCAGTGAGAGTCTGTAATAAAGTCAGAAGCCATATTGAATGCTTTGCGCAAACTCTATCCCGGTGATACCGGGCACCTGAATATCAAGGATATGATCAGAAATACCCCTATGACTTTTAATGCTGAATATAATGTTCGTTTCACTGACATGGCGATAAAGTTACTACTTTTTCAGAACTTATACTTCATTCCCATCGAAACATATACAGCCGGTTTGAAATAAGGGTCCGTATCTCTGGACATATCTTCGAAAAAGGCCTTCAGTGTACGTGTTGTGTAATAAGCAATCCGGCTGCACGATAATCCTCCCATCTCTGCTATCAGACTTAGCTTCAGATATTTATTCAGATTCATTCCTGCCGATAGTTCCATCATAGAAACTTTGATCTGATAGCGTCCCTCAGTGCTCCATCGCTCCGTATACCAAACGTATATTTTCGGACTTTATTCTTTGCTCCTTACTTTTTTATTTTAACTTTGTACGTAGATAAAATACCTAATTATGGAAATAAAAAAATTCATCGAAAACTATCGGGAAGCTTTTGGCGAATATGCTGAATTGCCTATCGTATTCTGGTACTCGGACATTCTTGAAAATGAAACCGGGAAAGTGAACGGATGCTTCTTTAAAAGCATGAGTAAAGTCAGGGGAGGTAATACCATCAGTCTGAATGCGGAAACAATTGGTTGCGGCGGTGGTAAGTTTTATACCGGATTCACCGATATGCCCGAGCACGTGCCGACGTTCGTATCTCTAAAGGAACGATATAAGCAGACGCCGGAAATGGTAAAAAGCTTTATTGAGCAACTAGGAGTACCAAGGGCAGAAAAGGAATATCTGCATTTTGCCCGTATAGATAAAGTGGAAACGTTCGATCATTTGGAAGGAATCCTTTTTTTGGCCAATCCCGATATATTATCCGGACTGACCACCTGGGCTTTCTTCGATAATAATAAGGAGGATACAGTGATTTCCACTTTCGGGTCGGGATGCAGTTCTGTGGTCACACAGACGATTCTGGAGAATCGTAAAGGCGGATACAGAACATTCATCGGCTTCTTTGATCCATCTGTACGCCCTTATTTTGAGGCTGATATACTGAGTTATACCATTCCGATGTCGAGATTTAAGGTGATGTATGAGACTATGCGCAGCAGTTGCCTGTTTGACACACACGCATGGGGAAAGATTCGGGAAAGAAACCATAATAGCTACAAAGAATAAGAATATGGATTTTATACTTCGTCCATGGAAAGTATCTGATGCCAAAGCCTTAGCAAGGCATCTGAATAATAAGAAGATATGGGATAACTGTCGTGACGGGCTGCCTTTTCCATATACAGAAACAGATGCTGATGCCTTCATTAAATACGCTTCGGAACAAGTGGAACAGAATGAATATTGCATCGAGGCGAATCATGAGGCAATCGGTAATATCGGATTCGTCCGCGGGACGGATGTCGAACGCTTCAATGCAGAAGTCGGTTACTGGATTTCGGAAACATACTGGAATAAGGGCCTTGCAACAGCTGCTTTAGAAAGAGCTATAGAACATTATTTTCAGCATACAGATGTAATACGCCTATATGCTACGGTATATGAACACAATGCCGCATCCATGCGTGTGCTAGAGAAAGCAGGATTTCAGAAAGCAGGAATACATCGTAAGGCTTGCTTCAAAAATGGCCAGTTCATTGATGCACATTATTATGAATTACTTAAAAATAAGTCGTAAGCCTCCTTGCTTTGTTACCGTATATATTACTGCCGACTATCTTTATACAGAACCTAATACATCGAACGAGAGGTCCCAATTCATCACGAACCGGAACCTCTCTATGAGTTATTACTTTCGAAGTTTTACTTTATCTCTTTAACTTCTTCTCCTTTTTCATTCAGAAGTACGGTTACTTCCTGGGCGTCTTTTGTAGTGATAATTACTTTATAAACCTTACCGGTTTCTTTTTCGGCAACATACGCTTCCTTGATGGTAGCATCTTCATAGCTTTTCGCTATTGCCTGTGTCACTGCTTCCGGCAAATCTTTCACTTCAATCTTTGTATACTCATCCTGTGGAGCTTGTGTCTGAGTTTCCACTGCCGGAGTGTTACTTACTTCCTGTGCGAATGCTACAGAACTACCTAATCCCAATACCAATGCTACTGCTACTAATACCTTTTTCATAATCGTAATTTTTTAAGTGTGAATAATAGAACTATTGTTTTTATTGTTTCTTGTACTTAATATATAGCAAAGCAGATGCCAAACGTTTCACTCCGCCATATATAACTGATAATCAAACATATAAACAGCATACAATATAAATATAATTGTGGAATTAGTGTGGAATTATGTAGAATCTGTTGATACATAATTGGGGAATTACTATTCAACGCTCTTAATTTGGCAAGAACTGATTTCTTTATTCAACTGTTATATACCTATAACAACCTAATTATACAACAATGAAAAAAGAAGTCTTAAAAGAGCTTACAGCCAAACCGGGGAAGGAACATCATGTATCCGATTTCAATCCCTCATTTACTGCTGATATGTCCAAACAGGATGCCAAAGAACAGTTAGCCCAAAATATCGAAAAGCTGTCAGAACTGCAAAGTATGCTTTATGCACAAGACCGCTACTCGGTTCTGGTTATTTTTCAGGCAATGGATGCTGCCGGAAAAGACGGAACGATCAAGCATGTAATGTCCGGCATCAATCCGCAAGGGTGTCAGGTGTACTCCTTTAAGCAACCTTCTGCCGAAGAACTGGATCATGACTACTTATGGAGAATCAATCGTTCGCTCCCCGAACGGGGACGAATCGGAATCTTCAACCGTTCCCAATATGAAGATGTACTAATAGCCAAAGTGCATCCCGAAATCCTGTTATCCAACAAGCTACCCGGAATACTAAAAGCGAAAGATATAGACAACGAATTTTGGAAACGCCGCTACCGGCAGATTAATGATTTCGAACGTTATCTGACTGAAAACGGGACGGTCATCATCAAATTCTTCCTGAACGTTTCAAAAGCCGAACAAAAGAAACGATTCATGGAGAGGCTGAACGATGAATCAAAGAACTGGAAATTCTCTTCTGCCGACGTCAAGGAACGCCAATACTGGGACGACTACATGAAAGCCTACTCGGATGTACTGACAGAAACTTCAACAGAGATTGCTCCGTGGTATGTGATTCCGGCAGACAACAAGTGGTTCATGCGATATGCCGTCGGGCAAATTATCTGTGAACGCATGGAAAAACTGGACTTACATTATCCGCAGTTATCCAAGGAGACGCTGGAAAGACTTGAAGAATGCAAGAAGAACGTATCCGATATTAATTTCTAAACAGGATACTTTTTCAGAGTTTAACGGGTTATTACTGTCAGGACTTGACAAAGCCTTTTTAATGTTGTATATTTGTAAGCAGAACAATAATAAACCTATAAAACCGTAACCAATGAAAAGAAGTCTGTCTTTCAACACACCTGCTGTAATGTATCACATGAACGGCAACATACAGTCAAGATTGATCAGTCCGTAAGGAAAGTACAATATTACAACAAGACATATCTATTTCCCTATAACGAATAAGATATGAGTCATCGGTATACAAGCTGAAGGCTGCGACTTCCAATGGAAATCGCAGCCTTTTTTGTTGCCAAATTTCAGCACAGAAAGCCATAAACGGGATTACATCGTTTATAATAAACTCAGATACCGTTTTACTAAAACTATCACAAAGTTTATTATAAACACAAACACCGATGATTCATAAATCATACATTTTTTTCATTGTCACCGGAAGGAGAAATCCACTGTTCCGGTTCACGCACTTCAATGAATAAACAAAAAGCGATAAAATAATACGTTTCATTGAAAATTTGTACTACTTTTGTAAACATCAAAGCCCAATCATGATTTGACCGGCCAAGAAATTATGAGACCGATTAAACTTTTTCAAACGAGAATAGTCTAATCTTTAAGATATCATCAATCTAAACATTAAAGTCATCAATGAAAATGGAAACATCCGCCAAACTCTATTCGCTGAATTACAGCAATGTGAAAACTTACCTGTTCGCCCTGTTATTCGTAGCAGGCAACATCGCACTTCCACAACTGTGCCACCTCGTTCCTTACGGTGGACCGACTTTATTACCAATTTACTTTTTTACCTTAATTGCCGCTTATAAATACGGCTTTCGGGTAGGATTGCTGACAGCTGTTCTTTCTCCTGTCATCAATCATGTCTTGTTTGCCATGCCATCCGAAGCCGTTCTCCCGATTATACTGATAAAATCAACCTTGCTTGCCGGTGCTTCCGCCCTTGCTGCGCGTACCATGAAAACCGTTTCTTTGTTAGCCGTCCTTGGAGTAATTCTCTCCTATCAACTCATAGGAACCGCTTTTGAATGGATGATCGAGGGAGATTTCTATATCGCAGTACAAGATTTCCGTATCGGCATTCCGGGGATGCTCATTCAATGGTTTGGCGGATACGCCCTGCTAAAGGCAATTGCAAAACTCTAAACTAAAAAAGAAAGATGGACAGAAGGGATTTTTTAAAGACAGTAGCTATTACTGGTGCCGCCATGACTATACAGCGTTCAGAGGCGATGGAGATACTGACTCAGACAATCAATAAGGCAAATGGTGATAAACCGGACCTGGTAGCCGTCATGGGCGGCGAACCGGAAGCCATGTTCCGTCGTGCTATCAGCGAGCTGGGCGGTATGAAGCAATTCGTCAAGCCCGGACAGAAAGTAGTGGTAAAGCCCAATATCGGATGGGATAAAGTGCCCGAACTGGCAGGAAACACGAATCCGAAACTGATCACGGAAATCATCAAACAATGTTTTGCCGCCGGAGCCAAAGAGGTCACCGTATTCGACCATACCTGCGACGATTGGCAGAAGTGCTACAAAAACAGCGGTATCGAAGCGGCAGCAAAAGAAGCCGGAGCCAAAGTTATGCCGGCCCACCTGGAGTCTTACTACAAACCCGTTGACCTGCCAAAAGGACAAAAGATGAAGAAGGCGAAAATACATGAAGCCATCCTGAATTGTGATGTATGGATTAACGTCCCTATCCTGAAGAATCACGGAGGCGCCAACCTGACTATCTCCATGAAAAACCATATGGGTATCGTCTGGGACCGCGGCTTCTTCCACCAGAACGACCTGCAGCAATGCATTGCGGACATCTGTACACTGGAAAAGAAAGCTGTGCTTAATGTCGTAGACGCCTACCGTATCATGAAGACCAACGGACCGCGAGGACGTTCCGCTTCGGACGTGGTGCTGGCGAAAGGTCTCTTTATCTCACCGGATATCGTAGCCGTAGATACAGCCGCAGCCAAATTCTTCAATCAAGTACGCGAAATGCCGCTGGACACTGTAGGTCACCTTGCCAAAGGAGAAGCACTGAAAGTAGGAACGATGGACATCGACAAACTGAATGTCAAGCGAATTAAGATGTAAACCACCATGTTAAGAAAGATACGTATCGGAATATCAGTCGTCCTTTTTGCACTGATTACTTTTTATTTTCTCGATTTTGCTAATATTCTGCCGAACAGTTTTCATCGGTTGGCACATATACAGTTTGTCCCTGCCGTGCTATCTCTCAGCATAGGCATACTGATTGTGCTGATTGCGCTAACCCTGTTGTTCGGACGTATCTATTGCTCTACCATCTGTCCGATGGGAATATGGCAGGATGTTATAGCACGCATTTCAAAGTCTGTGGGAAAGAAGAAAAAAAGATATCGGTACAGTCCTGCAAAGAATATACTGAGATGGACCGTGCTCGGAGTGACTGTAATTGCCGCCGTATGTGGCTTCTCAGTGGTATTGGGATTGCTGGACCCGTATAGCGCATACGGACGCATTGTAGTACATATCTTCAAACCGGTGTATATGTTGGGAAACAACCTGCTGGAATCCGTATTTTCCAGATTCGACAACTACACGTTTTATCAGGTAGACACCTCGGTATTAAGCCTTTCTTCCCTTCTTATAGCGATACTGACCTTTGCCGCCATTCTTATATTGGCATGGAAACACGGACGCACGTGGTGTAATACCATTTGTCCGGTAGGTACGGTATTAGGATTTTTGAGCCGTTACTCTTTGTTCAAAGTCCGTATCGATACCGCAAAATGTAATGGTTGCGGACTTTGCGCTACCAAATGCAAAGCTGCCTGTATCCACAGCAAAGAACACGCTATTGACTATAGCCGCTGTGTAGACTGTTTCGACTGTCTCGGTGCCTGCAAACAGAAAGCGCTGGTTTACGCCCCTGCTTCAAAGGGACAACAACGTTCTTCCGCTACAGAAAAACAACCGGTGGCAACAGAATCATCTTCCGTTGCTGCAGATTCTTCCAAACGTCGTTTTCTGCTTGCCGGACTGGCTACTGCCGGAGCAGCTCCCACGCTTCTTACGAAAGCGCAAGAGTCCATTGCGACGATGGAAGGCAAAAAGGCATACAAAAAAGAAAATCCTATTACTCCTCCGGGATCTGTTAGCCAGAAACGTTTCCAGCAACATTGTACATCATGCCACCTTTGTGTCAGCAAATGCCCGTCACATGTACTGAAGCCCGCTTTCATGGAATACGGTCTGGGGGGTGTGATGCAGCCAACGGTCAGTTTCGAAAAAGGATTCTGTAATTTCGACTGTACCGTATGCAGCGATGTCTGTCCCAACGGTGCCATCCCTCCGTTGACGGTAGAACAGAAACATCTCACTCAGATGGGCTATGTCGTCTTTATAGAAGAAAATTGCATTGTCCTCACTGACGGAACCAGTTGCGGAGCCTGTTCAGAGCATTGCCCTACGCAAGCCATTGCTATGGTACCCTACAAAGACGGACTGACTCTTCCCCACGTCAATACAGAGATCTGCGTCGGATGTGGCGGCTGCGAATACGTCTGCCCTGCCCGCCCGTTCCGTGCCGTATATATCGAAGGAAACCCTGTGCAGAAAGAAGCGAAACCTTTCAAAGAATCAGAAGAACATAAAGTTGAGATAGACGATTTCGGATTCTAGCCGCATCAGCCTAAATATGGATAGCTTTCAGAGGATTGTATACAATTCAAAAAAACTATCCATTATATTCCTCCTACTTTCAATAAATTCACTAAATTCGTGGCGAACTAAAAAAGAAAGTAACTCATGGAGGTATTCACAAATAACTGGAATAGCCGTAAATATCAGATAGGCTATGCTTTAAGCGGAGGATTTATTAAAGGATTTGCGCATCTGGGGGTGATGCAGGCTCTGCTGGAGCATGACATCAAACCGGACATTATCTCCGGAGTAAGTGCCGGTGCGCTTGCCGGAGTTTTTTATGCCGACGGAAATGAACCTCACCAAGTGATTGAATACTTCTCCGGCCATAAGTTTCAGGACCTGACAAAGTTAGTCATCCCCAAGAAAGGACTATTTGACCTCTGTGAATTTATTGACTTTCTCCATACCAATCTGAAAGCCAAGAATCTGGAAGAGTTGCAAATCCCCTTAATCATCACGGCTACCGATCTGGACCACGGACGTATGGTTCATTTCCACCGTGGTTCCATAGCCGAACGTGTGGCTGCTTCCTGCTGTATGCCTGTCATGTTTGCTCCGGTCAATATCGACGGAACCAATTACGTAGATGGCGGATTAATGATGAACCTTCCGGTCTCCACCCTCCGCAGAATATGTGACAAGGTGGTAGCCGTCAATGTAAGTCCCATCATGGCGCAAGACTATAAAATGAATATCGTAAGCATTGCCATGCGCTCCTTCCACTTTATGTTCCGTGCCAATACTTTCCCCGAAAGAGAAAAATGTGACTTGCTGATCGAGCCATACAACCTCTATGGATACAGCAACACCGAACTGGAAAAAGCAGAAGAAATCTTTGAGCAAGGCTATAAGATAGCCAATGACTTACTTGACCAGACACTGGCGGAAAAAGGGAAAATATGGAAGTAACTCCTTACTTTTCCCGAAAATATTTATGATATGAAATAAAATCTACTCTATATGAACAACGAAAATAAAATGATTATCTATCAGGTGTTTACACGCCTGTTCGGAAACAATAACAACCATTGTGTCTATAATGGAGACATTACCGCCAACGGATGTGGTAAAATGGCCGACTTCACCCTCAAGGCACTTGGAGAAATCAGGAAACTGGGTGCTACCCATATCTGGTATACAGGCATTATCGAGCATGCAACGGAGACGGATTACCGTCGCTTCAACATACGGCCCGACCACCCCGCCATCGTGAAAGGCAAAGCGGGCTCTCCCTACGCCATCAAGGATTATTATGATGTAGATCCGGACTTGGCAACCGATGTGCCGGAACGAATGAAGGAGTTCGAGAATCTGGTACATCGCACTCACCGTTCCGGACTGAAAGTTATTATAGATTTTGTCCCCAACCATGTAGCACGCCAGTATCACTCGGATGCACAACCGGACGGCACTACCGAACTGGGAGCAAACGATGACCCAAACTACGCTTTCAGCCCGTACAACAATTTCTACTATATACCGCAATCCGAGTTGCGTGCCCAGTTCGATATGAAAGAAGGTGCAGCAGAGCCTTACCATGAATATCCGGCCAAAGCGACAGGTAACAACCGTTTTGACGCTACACCGAACATCAACGACTGGTACGAAACCATCAAGCTGAACTATGGAGTAGATTATCTGAATGGCGGCACTTGCCATTTCTCCCCGACTCCGGATACCTGGATAAAGATGCTGGACATTCTTTTATTCTGGGCCTCAAAAGGTATCGACGGTTTCCGCTGCGATATGGCGGAAATGGTTCCTGTAGAATTTTGGGAATGGGCTATTCCACAAGTAAAGGAAGCACATCCGGAAATCCTTTTCATTGCCGAGGTCTATAATCCCAACGAATACCGCAATTATCTCTTCCGTGGGAAATTTGACTATCTATATGATAAGGTCGGTTTATACGATACACTCCGCAATGTAGCTTGCGGCTACGAATCCGCGGTATCCATCACCCACTGCTGGCAAAGTCTGAACGGAATAGAAAAACAAATGCTGAACTTCCTGGAAAACCATGACGAACAGCGCATCGCTTCCGATTTCTTTGCAGGAGATCCACGTAAAGGAATCCCTGCTCTGATCGTTTCTGCTTGTATGAACACCAATCCTATGATGATTTATTTTGGTCAGGAGTTTGGAGAACTGGGAATGGACAGCGAAGGTTTCAGCGGAAGAGACGGACGGACTACGATATTCGATTACTGGAGCGTGGATACTATTCGTCGCTGGCGCAATGGCGGTAAGTTTGACGGCAAAATGCTGACCGAAGAGCATAAACGCCTGTACAGCATTTACCAAAGAGTACTTACGCTGTGTAATGAAGAGACATCCATCGCCAAAGGAGTATTCTTCGACCTGATGTACGCCAATAAAAACGGATGGCGTTTCGACGAACATAAGCAATATACTTTTATGCGAAAGTATAAGAATGAATTGCTGTTCATCATCGTCAATTTCGATAGCCAACTGGTTGATGTAGCAATCAACGTACCTTCTCACGCGTTTGATTTCTTACAGATACCACAAATGGAAAAATATCAGGCTACAGACTTATTGACCGGTGCCAAAGAGGAAATCTGTTTATTGCCTTACAAAGCCACTGAGGTTTCCGTTGGGGCCTATAATGGGAAGATTCTGAAGATTACATTCTGATCTGCTCCGATTGAAGGCAAATGATAAATCAATAGTATCTTAACTCTCCTCCTTCCCGAAGGGAGGGGAATTGATGATACTATTGACTTTTTAGGCAGCCCCAATGGAGATACTACTGATTTATTCCCCCCAACTGAAAACAAAAATTCTCAAAGGCTGTTTAGTTAGATAAATAATTTCCTAAACCAGAACCTTATGAAGAAAATTAGTTTTTTGGCAGTCATATTATTATTGTCTGTATCTGCCTTCGCAATCTTACCTCCCGGCAATATACAGACTGCCTTCAAAAAGATGTACCCCAAAGCCAACGGTATAGCATGGTCGCAGGATGATGGCTATTATTGCGCTAACTTTGTTATGAATGGATTCACTAAAAACGTCTGGTTCAATACGCAGGCTCAATGGCAAATGACACAGACGGACCTTGTCAGTCTCGACCGGGTGACACCTACCGTATACAATGCCTTTGTATCCAGTCCTTATGCCAGTTGGGTAGTAAATGATGTAACCATGGTGGAGTTTCCTAAATGGCAGGCAATCATCGTCATTAAGGTAGGACAAGATAATGTAGATATCAAATACCAGCTCTTTTATTCCCCGCAAGGAATGTTGCTAAAAACCCGCAATGTCAGTTATATGCACGACATTCTCGGTCCGGGAACATTCTTATAAAAAAAGCCCTTGCCAAACATTAAATGCTCGGCAAGGGCTTTCTTATTTTTTATTCCCTGAGTTATTTCTTCTTTCTCAAAACAACAGCTGTACGTGCAGGAATATAGAGTTTCAGCCACTCTTTCTTTTCCTTCTTATACAACGGATCGGCAATCGTGAAATGAACTACTGAATCATCTGCAAGACCATTTCCGCCAAATGCAACATTATCCGTATTCAAGATTACTTCATAAGCTCCCGGACTAACGAGGAAACCATAATCTACAAAAGACTGTTTCGGATTGAAGTTAAATACAAATATCAGATCCTTACGTCCATAAGCCAATACCTGATCACCATCATTATGCCAGATCTCCTGGACCGGAGTCGCCTGGAAATCTTTCACACTCTTGATCACTTTCAGCATCTCAGCATCAAAGTCCCCCATATAGTGATAAGCCAGATTCTTGTTATCTACCAAATCCCACTGACGACGGGCATACTTACAAGACCATCCATTACCTTCACGCGGAAAATCGATCCATTCGGGATGCCCGAACTCATTACCCATAAAGTTCAGATAACCGCCATTGATCGTCGAAGATGTCAGCAAGCGGATCATCTTATGTAAAGCGATTCCGCGATTGACTACATAATTCTCATCGCCTTTCTGCATATGCCAATACATATCGGCATCAATCAGACGGAAAATAATAGTCTTGTCTCCTACCAATGCCTGATCATGACTTTCCGCATAAGAGATCGTCTTTTCATCCTGACGACGGTTGGTTACTTCCCAGAACATACTGGAAGGTTTCCAGTCCTCATCAATCTTTTCCTTGATAGTCTTGATCCAGTAATCAGGGATGTTCATAGCCATACGGTAATCAAATCCGTAACCGCCATCTTCTACTTTGGCCGCAAGTCCCGGCATACCGGAAACTTCTTCAGCAATAGAGATAGCCTTCGGATTGACCTGATGAATCAACTCATTCGCCAATGTCAGGTAGCAAATGGCATTGCCGTCCTGATGACCATTGAAGTAATCTCCATAATTACAGAATGCTTCTCCCAACCCGTGGCTATAATACAACATAGACGTCACACCGTCAAAACGGAATCCGTCAAACTTATATTCTTCCAGCCAGTATTTACAGTTGGACAATAAGAAATGGATCACTTCATTTTTGCCATAATCAAAGCATAGTGAATCCCATGCCGGATGCTCACGCCGAGGAGCCGGATAGAAATACTGGTTCGGATCACCGGCAAAGTTGCCCAAACCTTCCACTTCGTTTTTCACCGCATGAGAATGGACAATATCCATAATAACGGCAATCCCCATCTCATGAGCAGCATCAATCAGCGCTTTCAGTTCGTCAGGCGTACCAAAGCGGGAGGAAGCAGCAAAGAAACTGGATACATGATAGCCAAAACTACCATAATAAGGATGCTCCTGAATGGCCATAATCTGAATACAGTTATAGCCTTCCTGTGCTATGCGTGGAAGTGTTTTTTCGCGGAATTCATTGTATGTGCCTACTTTTTCCTCCTGTTGTGCCATTCCAATATGACATTCATAGATCAACAAAGGATTCGTAGTAGGCTTAAATGTCTTTTTCTTGAATTTATATGGCTTTTCCGGTGCCCAGACTTGTGCGCTGAATATCTTGGTCTGCTCGTCCTGCACCACACGTGTAGCCCATGCAGGAATGCGTTCACCTTGTCCGCCATCCCAATACACATTCAACTTATATAAGTCTCCGTGCTGAATGGCATCTGCCGGAAGATTGATTTCCCAATTACCGTTTTTCAGTTTTTTCAGCTTATAAGCAGCTTTCTCTTCCCAGTTGTTGAATGTACCTACCATATAAATATGAGTAGCATTCGGTGCCCATTCGCGGAACGTCCATCCTTTGGGAGTACGGTGCAGACCAAAATAAAGATAGCCTGATGCAAAGTCCGAAAGAGTTTGTTTTCCTTTATTGGTCAACTCGGCTTCCTTGTTCAGTGCATACTGGTGACGACCGGTAATGGCATCTGCGAAAGGTTCCAGCCAGGGATCGTTTTTGATAATGTTGAGTGTCTCTTTCATATCAGAATTGAATTAGGTTTATGCTTTTACTTTTACGATCACTTTCTTCACTCCATCAGGAGTAATGCCGGGAGCATGTCCGTCTTGCGGGAAGAAGATGGCAAACATTCCCGGTTTCACAGCTACATATGTCTCTGCCAGTCCTTCGAAGAAAGTAATATCTTTTTCGACATTATAAGGAGCGTCGGCAGGCACACAATCTTTGGCAGCAGTATACCCCATCACTTCTGTTCCCGACAATGGGATCTGAATATCAATAAATTCATTATGCGTTTCCAATTTCGCCTCTTCCTTAGTCTTAGGCTTTGTCTGTGCGATATTCACTAGCAGATCTTTTCCTTTCAGTTCAGTCTTGCCTATTTCCATGGCTTGGAGGTCATGAGATTTCAAGAACTCAATAGCTTGTGCAAACAAAGGATTCAAAGACGCGTATTTTTCCAGATTTTCTAAAGTATCTACTACCATATGAGTTTAATTTTTAAGTTTATATTTTTAGGTATTATTTTATTCAAAATCATCAATTGTGTAATTGATGAAATCGGCAAATCTCTTGAACTGTCGGAATGCTTTCTCTATCTGCTCCATCGTGTCTGCCCGAGTGAAAAAATCATCGGGAACAAGATAAGAACAGACAAACTGTCTGCACTTCAGATAATCAATATATTTAAAATCTTTCGAGAATCCCTTGGGAGCTGTTTTCATGAAGTCCTCTCCCACTACAGGAAAATATTTTTTGAATTCGGGGTCTTCTACAATGGAGATATACTCTTCCACATTGTCATAAATGGCTTGGCGGACAGCTTTCAGTACATTGGGAGGCAAACACAAGCTTCCTCCGGCAAGCATACTTCCGTCAGGCTGCAGATGCACATAGTATCCGCAATGATCGGACTTCTTGCCTTTGGCATTGATATAACCGCCAAAATGTATCTTATAGGGTGTCTTATCCGCAGAGAAGCGGGTATCCCGATAAATACGATAGGTACAATCTTTGGGCTGGATTCCCCGGATTGTTTCATCGAACAAAGAAATGCGGGCGATTACTGTTGCCAGAAAGTTATCAAACTCGGCACGGGCTACTTCATATTCTGACCGGTGCTCATTAAACCACTCACGATTATTATTCGCAGAAAGATCTTTTAAAAACTGAAAGATAACGGGTATGTTCATCTTCATCATTTTCTATTATTACCCTACAAACGTACAAATTTTATTTCATATAAACTACAAAACGCAACAAAAGGACATAAAAAAAGCATCGGCCTGGTAAAACCGATGCTCTAACACATTTATCAAAAAAACAGACTCTTCTGCTTCTGATGTACTCTAAGCTTTCACAAGTGAAGTACAATCTCTTTTAATTAATCTTTATCTAATACTATGAAAAACACATAAATATAACAGATTAAAAAGAGGCTTTGTTCAACGGTTCTGTATATATTTCCGTTAATTTTAGTTATAGAATAAAATATTTTTCATTGACAGGTATGATGAGCCGTTTCCAGTCTATCATCGCATTGAACAACATGATATGGGAGTAATCGCCCAATTGCGCCTGCCGGATATCTTTCTCCACTATGAACCGATTATCCAACAGTTCCGCACGCTTCGTCCCCTGAAGCAAGGGATGAGCCGGAGTATACCATGTATGTCCGTCATACAGCGCTATGTTGGCAATGGAGGTATCAGTCAGATATCCGTCTTTCACTATCAGAATATCGTCTGCCTTCCCTCTCCGGGCAAACAGATCATTCAATTCTTCCCGATTGGTACTCTTGTAACTATAATCAATAGTGTCCGAAGCAACCGGACGCAAGGAAGAAACCATTCTCATTTGATAAGGAGTGTATCCGACCTCTTCGATTTCCTTATCGTACACAATCCGGCACTTCCAGATACCGGACAGAGACGGAGGAGATATAAAGCCGGACAAATCAATGGGAGCCGCTTCTTTCCAAAAGGCGGCACGAGTCCGGTTCATGCGCGCTGTGTGATACGACAGATTATAAACCTGTCCGTCTTCTATGCGAATCGTTTCAATAAATTGGCACATATACTTTTTGTTTCATTTCATGATATTCACTTTCCACTTCACTACGGCAGGTTATTCCGCCTCCGCTCTTAAAATACATTCTGTCGCCTTCCTGCTCCACAAAACGTATCATAACGGCACTATCAAGGCTACTTCCGTCGAAATACCCCATCACACCCGTATAGAATCCTCTCTCATACGTCTCGGCTTCACTGATAATCTGCATCGTCTTTTTCTTGGGAGCACCGGTGATAGAACCGGCAGGCAAGAGTTTGAAAAGAATGTGTCCCAGATTTTCCCGATAATTATCCGGCAAGGTTCCCTGTATTTCAGAACTCGTCTGAAGAATAGTTCCGCGATTCGTCTGCAACTTATCAATATACCTGTATCGGGACACAGATACCCGATCGGCCACTATACTTAAATCATTGCGGATCAAATCTACGATAGTAGCATGTTCGGCAGCCTCTTTCGGATCATCCATCAGTTGCCGGACAGCCGAAGGCAATGATGCATCAAGAGTACCTTTCATCGGATAAGAACTGATTTTTCCCTGTTGGATTCTGACAAATATCTCGGGAGAGAAAACTGTGAACTGATCCCTGACCCACAATTTATACATTGCTTTTGAACGGAAGAAAATATCTTTCAGACTAAGGTTCGTCTCTATCGGCGTGCGGCATGTCAGATTGGTCAGAAAGCTGTTTCCGGCAAATATATTCCGTTGAACGATATCAAATGACCGACGGTAACTATCGAAAGATTCGGGATAAGAATTCCAGCGGACAGGCTTTTCAGAGCAAGAAAGCACATCATTCGAGAAAGATTGATTGGTAAACCCATTCAGGTTATACACTACTTCAGAAGGGTCAACAGAAGCAACTTCTTCTACATAAGAGGCATCCTGCAAATAATTAATGATAAAAATAAAAGGCCTGCAGGATTGCCCTAAATGGTTTATTCTCCGAATCGTTTCTTCTCTTGTATATAATTGCATAAAGTCTTTCTTTTTGGGAAAGCAAAAGTACGCAAAAAGTAGATCATTCAAAAAAAGAAGCAATAAAAAAGGGTTGCCAAAACGTTCCCCGGCAACCCTTTCTATCTGGAATTGGTAGTTTACTTCATAGCTGCTTGCACTTGAGAAAGCATAGTTTTAGACTTTGTATCTTCCGGAGAAACTTTGGTAGCTTCTTCCAAGTAACCTATGGCTTCTTTAAATCTGCCATCTGCCTTTTCCTTTTCTGCAGCATATTTGTCTGCATCAGAGTTTGCCAGAGGAGCAGCCTTTTTCAGGATATTCGCACCGTCGTTATAGCATAAAACGCCCAGGCTATACAAAGCATTGGTTTTATATGTTTTATGATCCAAAGGAATCACTTTCTTAAAGCATTCTTCTGCTTCTTCCGCTTTTCCGGCTTTCTGCGCAGCGATACCTGCTTTCAGGTAGTGGAGACCATAGTTCTTAATCATTGTTTTATTGTCCGGGTCTACTTTCAGACCTTCTTCCAAGGTAGCAACATACTCGTCAGTCTTCTTCATAGCATCCAGTGCCAGCGCTTTACGGGCATAAGCATTACCTATATTGAATTTCTTTTGAATAGCAATATCAAAGAAAGTCACAGCTTCTGCATACTTTTTCACTTCATCTGCAGCCATACCACAGTAATAAGCGATTGCAGAATCCTGGTTATTCGTTTGTTTCAGATACTCGCTGAATTTAGCATAAGCTACGGGATAGTTCTTGGCATTAAAAGCGTCGCTTCCTTCTTTTTTCAATTGGCTAGGGTCAGTTTGAGCGAAAATGTTAGTCACAGTAAGGCAAAATGCAAATAAAAAAATCAATTTCTTCATAACTTTATTGTGTTTTTTAGTTGTTAATCGTCCAAAAGTATAAGTAATAACAGAGAATCGCAACATCATTTTACCTTTTTTGAGCTTTTTGAAACCTATATAACGTTCGTTATTCTTCGTAAAAATAGATTTGCGAGTGTCCGGCAGGGAGGAAAAAAGACACTCCTTCCGCCTCAATAATTCAGCGAAAGGAGTGATATTCAAATAGTTTAGTTATTGGTCAGATAGCGTTTTTATTAGCATATTCGGAAAACTCACAGCCAAAAGTATCCACCAGATAATTATCCAGATCATCTGCCTTGAAAGCCAGATGGGTCAGATTCGTCTTGACATTTTCCGAATAATCGGAGAATATATCAGATATATGCACACGATAAGAAAGATAAATCTGATTTCCATCCAGTCCGAAACGATAAGGAGCAATCTCTGTCTGAAGTAAATAGGTCAGCACAGGTTCCAGATTCTTTTTTGGCAGAATATTCAGCGGAGAGGTGGCAAACAAATAAGAACGGTCGTACACAAACATACGTATCTCCGAACTTCCCTTATAGAATTTCCAGCCTTCGTATCCCACACGTGCCAATACCGGATTGATTCCCATCGCTTCAACGGCTTCTTCGCAGAATACAGCCAGATCGGTCCGTCCCCTCTCTTTAAAGATTTCTTCCGGCAACTTGTCACCGCAACAAGGGCAATATTCATCTTCTTCGGAAATGAATTCATCGCAACTATTACACTGCACATTAAAAACAGAGCGGTCCAGACTTTCTATATTCTCCAGTACCTTTTTCAGTGTATCCACAGGGATACCAAATCCCATATTATCCGCATCGGTGATCTTACTGGCGGTAATGGCGATCAATTCACCACGTTCATTGAACATGGGACCTCCGCTATTTCCCGGATTGACCGCAGCATCTGTCTGAATATAATAACTGTTGTTAATCAGCTGTCTGGGAGAAGAAACCGTACCTTCAGTCACTGTGAACGGCATACCAAACGGATAGCCGGCCACGTTTATCTTCTGTCCGATCGCGACTTCTTTCAACTCCGATAACCGGATATCCGGAAGAGCAGAAAAATCCCCTTCCACCGACAGCAAAGCAATATCCAATACGGAATTTACCATAACGACCCTGGCCAGAAACGAATTCTTATCATTATCCTGGATCGCTACCTGACGGAATCCCTCTACTACATGATAATTGGTAACAAACAGATCATATTGTTTCAGATAAAAACAACTGCCGCAGCCACCGGCATGATTCACTTTATAAATGGCATTGTATATATTCTGTTCCATAGTCTTGTTCTTTATTTGTTAGTGTCCTCTTCCGTATTGTTATTGTTGCCATACATACCGGCCATCATCTTTTGCATATTCTCCATAGCAAGTTGCTGCATCTTCTGTATTTGCTCCATATCAATATTCTGCATCGCCTGCTGCATCATTTCCTGTTGCATCTGTTGAAGCTGTGACGTATCGAAGCCCATTGTTTCTCCGTCTTCGTCACCACCTTCTTCGTCATCATCTACATCCAGTTCTCCTTCCATGATATTATCCATCGCTTCATATAATATCGGAGCAGCTTCTTCCCATGACATGGCAGAGGTAGCCTTCATTGCTTTCACAACTACCGCATTCACATCATTCTGCACATTATTATAATAGTACAATTCATAGAATTTATTAATAATAAGCAGGCAGCAAACGATGAAGTCACCTGATTCCAATGCCGAGCCGGCTTTCTCGTATGTATCTTCAAAGTTATCCTGAATGTTTTTCAGTACGGAACGGCGTCTGTCCGAAATGAAAGTTTCAACAAAGTAAAGATCGGCAGCCAGTTGCTCCTTCGTCATTTCCTGAAGGCGTGTGACAACAGATTTGGTACGGGATACGATCTCCGGCAACGGCATATCCTCCCGCCCATGATCTGTAATCGCTTTATCAAGATCATTCAGCAGTTGCCCTTGCGGACAGACAAAATAGCATATTTTAAGAAGCGTACTGGATAATATATTCCAGGCATAACCATATTTTCGTTCTGTCTCGAAGTATTTTACAGCGTCCATACATTCCTTACAGCTCTGCTGGAGGGCTTCGTATACCTTATCCACCGTTTCATTGTCGTATGGAGTAATTTTGGGCTCATAAATGCGCTCGGCCTTGAACTTAGTCACAAATTCGTCATCATACTTATCTCCTATCCGGCAGATTTCCTCAAGCACATAGTATATCTTGTAAGGATTGCATAAAGCCACCGGACAATGAAAGTCAAAGAACAACTTATCATTCTGCAAAGAGATACATGCTAACGTCAGTTCTGTCAGATTCAAAGCTGCCACCTGGCGCAGCAAAGGAATCCTCCCCTTTTCCGGCAACAACAGAAATGGAGCTGTAATATTCAGCTGGTCACCCTCCAGCCTCAGATAGACCATAATGGAACCATGAGGTACGGCAAACTCTGTCCCTTCTGCATTACCAAATTTGCTGCGTAACTCCGGATCAATATAATCCAGCAACAGATAAAAAGACTGTAAGTGCTCTCCCTTTTCAAAAGCATCTGTACTCTTCTCAAAAGCTTCTACATCCACCTTGCTCTGTGTAGAAGCAATGATCGGACTATGAAAACTCAGTGTTTGTTTCATAATTCTAATGTTTGGTTTAACAAATTATTTCATTCTCATTCTTAATCATTTAAAAGTCCCGAAGCACAGCCTCCAATGTTGTTTCCTGCGCTATCCCCATCTTTTCGGTACGAATTCGTTTCAGTCTTTTCTTCACCGAATCTTTCTCCAGATGCATGATCTTAGCAATATCAGTCTGCGAAAACTGCATTTTCACCATACAGCAATACCGCAAATCCTCCTCATTCAGTGCAGGATACTGATTCTTCAGACGTTCTGTAAAATTCAGGAAGATACTGTTGGCATTCTTGAATATTACTTTCCAGTCCTCATCCTTGAGCATTATATTCTGCTGGGTTTTCGGATTTTCAATCACAGGAATACAAGTTTCATTCAGGCGCTTAAAAAACTCAACCTTTAGTAAAGCCTCTTTCTCCCGAATCTGCGCTTCCCTTTCCTTAGCTTCCGACAAGTCTTTTTCTGCCTGTAGTTTTTCTATTTCACGGTACTTCAACAACTCCTGCTGATGGGCAATCTGTCCTTTCTGACGCAATACTTCCTGTTGTTTCCTTTTATATAAAAAGAAGTAGATGCATACCCCTAACAAAATCGCCAGGCAACAAACAATAGTCACAACGTACAGTTGCAGCTTCCTTTCCACCGCCTGTTGCCAAAGACGGGTATTGGCTTTTTTCAATTCATCATTGTGATAATTCCGGTGCAAAGTCAGTAAACCTTCCTTATCTCTCTCCTCTATGAGCCTATCCCGCAAGTCAGCATGTCGGTTCATATAATAATATGCCGAATCCATCTGCCCGGTAGCAGCATAAATTTCAGCCTTAGCCAAAGACTTTCGAGTTGTATATTGTATATCTGTTGTATCTTCCACCGCTTTATTAATGTAGTAGAAAGCAGAATCATACTGATGCAGTTCAGTCAGTGTGTTTGCCTTATTTATATAATGATCATAGATATATTCATTTTCCTCTCCGAAAAGTTCAAATAGAATAGCCAAATCTTTATCGCGATACATCAACGCCTGTTTATAGTCCTTCATTGCCATGCAAAGATGGGCATGCTGTGAATAAATATGTGATAATGTCCGGACCAGATTCTCTTTCTCAGCCAGCTGTATCGCTTGCACAGAATATTTATAGGCGCTATCCAGTTGATTTGTCTGCATAAATCCGTGAGTGATATATGGCAACAGTGCACAAATATACAAAAGATTACCAATCCGTTCGGCATAAGGTAACGCTGCCTTCCCCAACCGTAGTTCCTCGTCAGGAATCAGTCGCAAGTTGAAAAGACGACTCATTTTATACCTGACCATGAACTGAAGTTCATCGTTATCACTCTCTCCCAACCAATCGATTGTCTTTAGGAAATTATGCAGGGAAGCTTCCGAATCTTCATTATCCATTGCTACCAGACCGGCATTATAATAAGCCAGTGCCGCATGAGCAGAGTCCTTCGTACCTTTATAATAATCGATTGCAACAGATATAAGTGAATCACTTTTATGCCCCTCATCAGATGACTGATTAATCACTTGCGTCATTAGCAGCGCATATAAAGCGCCATTTGAATCCGACAGCCTCTCCGGATACTGAATTTGGCGAAGCAAAGAAAGGGCGCTGTCCGGTTTCAGCCTGATTAATTGTTCGATAGATAACAATCGGTCGGCTGTATGACGACAAGCACTCAATAAGAATCCTAATAATATAAAAAGTAAAGTTTGTCGTAAATGCTTCATGAACAAAAGGTTTATGTTTCCCAACTAAAGAGACGAATCTCTGAATGCAAATGTAGGAATAATAATGGGAGTTGCTTTATAAAATAGGGGGTATAAATATATTCTTAATTAAATCAAATATTTGCCTGTTTATCAAATCAATATAGTATACAGTAAAGGGGGACATAGGGGGACATTTACTGTTTTATGATTCCGAAGCGATTCGAACGCTTGACCCACGCCTTAGAAGGGCGTTGCTCTATCCAGCTGAGCTACGGAACCATCCTTATTTGCGGATGCAAAGGTAGTGCTTTTTGCGAGAACTCAAAAACTTTTCGACACTTTTTTATTCATATTTTTCTTTATAGCTAGAAATCAGTAATTTATAAAAGTACTATTCAGACCCCTGTTCTAGGGTTGAATTATTTTTTCTTATCCCGATATCCCATATATCATATATCTTATTTATCTTTGTACACCGTTAAATATAAAATCAAAAACTATGTTGAGTCGTATTATCGTATTGGTCATAGCCGGAGTTGCTGTCGTTTATATCGTCCGCTTTATAGATAACTTCTTGTCCCAGCACAGAAGAAAATATTAAATAAGATATATACCTATCAGGAGAAGTTCATTTAAAACTTCTCCTTACGTTCAAATTCACCTTCCTCGGTGTAATACTTCCATGTGCCTTTAGGCTGATTATTTGAATATTTCCCACGAAGCTTGAGCTTTCCATTTTCGTGATATTCACGATAACGTCCGTGACGTTTTCCTTCTTTCACTTCCGCTTCGCTTTTCAGTGCTCCTTCCGGATAGAACTCACGCAGAACATTTCCTTCAAACTTCTCAATATAGAAACGCTTTAACTCGCTCATCTGCTCCTTTTCGGTCACAGCCTCTTCGTCCATATCCTGATCTTCCTCATCGCTGACAACGGCAACTACCTCTTCCGGCTCGTATGGACGGTAATCCATCACATACTGCAGAGAAGCCAGATTGTTATCTCCGATCACCTGCATCGTCCAGTAAGGGAATGAATACAAGACATCTTTATTCGATTGTATTTCATTCCATGTAGCAGGATTCATCATAGGTTTCAATTGTGAGTAGAACTTGTGCATATCTGTATACAAGAAGATTGTGGAACTTGATTTCATATACGAATAAGCATCCTTAAATCCTGCATTATTCTTCAGTAAATTCTTCTGCTCATAGTCTTCTACAAAAGAAAGCAAGGAAGCAGCTTTATTACTGAAAACGACGTAATCATCCACATAAGTATAATATGGCTTCTCAAATTTATCAAACAGCTTTCCGAAGAACAGACGGAAGAAACCTTTCATTTCAACATAATTGATTTCAAAGTCCTTATAATTAACAGACTTTATCTTAACCGGAGACCGGCGTTTGATCTTCTTTTCAATAAACTCCATATTTTTACGGGCGTCTTTGATGCTTTTTGCCCGAATAGCCAGAATCACTTCAGGATCATGTCCTAATAACCCCGGTTCGGATTGCGTTATGGCAAACTCTCCGGACATCCAGCTCAGGAAGTTCTCTTCCAGAGAAATACCAAACAGGCTTTCTATCTTTTTCCGTGAACTCTGATAAGAGTCATACAACAGTTTATCATGAACAGACAGAGCATTCTCCAGTTCCTTCACGAAAGTTACCGGACTATCAAAGCCGATATTTGTATAAAGAGCCGTTCGCCCGGACAAAATCTCGTGAGCTTTCATTTTATGCTTCCCCGAATTCAGCAAGGCAGTGATATAAGGATCCACCGCATCTTTCTTCAACGTATAACCTTTCACCTCCATCCGGTCTTTATCCATATTCAGGTAAAGGCCCGCAAAATTCATAGAATTACTGAACAGATCGACATATTCATTTCTCGCTCCCAGATAAATGGACATAAACTGAGGAATACGGGCATAGTTGATAAATACCCTGACAAGCCCTTTACCGGAAACTAATTTTTCCGTTTCAATAAAAGACTGGTCAAGTCCGATCTTAGGCTTATTACGGGAGTTGATGGCAGATTCAACGAGTCCGGAAGTATAAGAACCTACCAGGTGATTATCTACAAAAGCAGTATAAAAGACATCACGGGTATCCGGATCACGCATTTCAAGAATGTTAATTCCATTATGCATTCGATTAGTGACGGTAAAGCCGGACATTGCCAGCACTGTTTCGACCTGATCTTTCAATAAATCCATTTTAGAAGCTTTCTGCATATCTACTATAAGCAGAAAATCCCAATCGGTAGCGCGGGTCTTATGAAGTGAGATAAGCAGATCCCGCTGACCGACCAGTGATAACAGCACTTTATTGCTTTTGACAACCGAGTCAAGCTTTTCTACACTCTTCGCAACTTCTTCAAATGATTTCGCTTTTCTCAGACATTGCCAGGTTTCGCTTCCACTAAACTTTTCCCAATCTTCAATCGGAGCAGATGACTGAATAATAAATGCCGCATCCTCCGGCACCAGATAGATCTGCTGAATATTACGGTCGGGCGAAATAAACAGATAAACGATGGAGTATACCATGTATACAGCCAAAGCTAGTCCTGCCGTAAGCAAAGTCCTTTTTACAATTTTTCGTGTATTATTTTTCTTCTCATTTTTCCCGGGTTCAACATATTGCCCTTGTTCCCCATTGTTTAATTCATCCATTATTTATTTGTTATTGAGTTGATTGGGCAAAATTACTAAAAAAAGATGGAAGTTGAAATTCACAGGTCGGTTTATACTTTAAATCTTCTCATCCATCTACATCCACCATAAATCAGAGCTATTCCCCCCAATATAAATATCCCTCTTTTCCACCTATTGACACGTTTCACAGAAACAGTTTTCTTCACCTCTTCACTCGTTCTGAACTCTACCCCGGACTCCAAAGACAGAGAATCTTCTTCCGCTGACATACTACCGGCAACCACCTGCTGCAGCTTCCCTGTCCTTCGGTCAAGAGAATTCTTCATGATCTTCACAGAAACCTGCGAAGCCGTATCCACAGGATATATGAAAACGATCTGTTCCAAATGCTCTTCCACTACTTCCGAATCACTTCTCGAAATGAAAGCCTGCTGAAGCAAACTGTTCCTGCGTCCGACCGTAGAACTCGAATCAACTTTAATCTCCCGGCTCTTACAGACAATCTCCTTCTTACCTCTGCACCCCAAGCACAAAAAAGGAATCATTAAAGCCACCAACCATACAAACAAGGCTTCCCTCCCACTTCTCAGAAACTCCTTCACATCAAAACAAGGACAAACCTTTACGTATTCATTAGCCTCAATTACCCCATCTTCATTCAAATCCGGCGAAGTGTCCCGATGTCCCAAAACCTGAAGGATACCATACTCTTTCTGCAAATCCATGATCAATTGATAAAGCACCCTTTTCTGAGCCTTCGTCCGAGTATCCGCAGGATGCCCGTTTACATCCAGCCCACCAATATAGCATATCCCGATACTATGCTCATTCCAGCCTTTGCAATGAGCCCCCGCCAAAGAAATATCCCGCCCTCTCTCCAATCTTCCGTCCAGACAGACAACATAGTGATACCCTATACCATTAAATCCACGTTCACGATGCCAACGGCCAATATCTGCTGCTGTAAAATCCTGCCCGACTTTTGTAGCCGAACAATGTATAATAATAGAATCTATTTTTCTCATGATATTCATATATTAGTCATTATTTAATAATCCGAAGGTGGCATTCTTTGGGTACATCCTCTGATCTCACACTTTTTCACTTCAGATTCCTTTTGAATCAGCTCCACTTCATGACACTTATGTATCCAATTTATTTTCTCCTCCTGTTCCTTACGCAGTTCGATATAGAGGCCATCTATTTTTTCATCCCGCTGAGTCAGGCGATCTTCCAGCCAGTCCACCTTCTTACGTCGGTTTTCTTCTTCCAGATTACAGACCGAGGCTTCCTCTTTTCTGGCATCCGTCTTACGACAGGAGATGTATCGTACTATCCATTTCACTGCTTCCAGACCGCCCATAGCAGTAATAAAAGCAAGTATTGTTGTTATTTGCATACTCTTATTTACTTATAGTTAAGTTGAGACTTTATAATTAGCTTTCGAAAAGCTTATAAGAAAGAATGAGGCCGAAGCCCCATCCTTATAATCACCCTGTTATAATGAGCTACCTTACTTTTCATATTATACTGTCGGATCCGGTGCTTCATCATCGTCACCCGATCCACCACCCGGATTCGGGTTTTCTCCATCATTCCCGTCATCCGGATTTCCTCCGATAACATCCGATTTATTAATATGATCCAGATCCTTGAATTTCAAGCCATCCGAACGAGTTGATGTTCCGGTAGACAGACGAATATCCGAGTTGGCACGAAAACAGATGCGTAATCCTTGAATATCAGCTGAGGTAAAGTCTTCCGCTTTCTCTGTCCCTTTGCTTTGGGCAGACAAGAAAAAGTAACCCAGTCCTTCGATATTTACTGAACGCCCCGCCAGTAATGTTTTTCTCAATAAAGTACGAAAGTCCTTTAAAACACTAATTGTTTCACCCTCACTTACTCCCGAATTGGAGGAAATCTCTTTTGCAATTTCTTTCAAAGTTGCACTCGTATCGTATTGATAAGAGATTACCGGATACACTTTCTTTCCTAATTCTTTGTTGGTAGGGTCACACAAACGAGACACTCTTCTAAATCTAATTGCCATAATTTTGGTCCTTTCTTTTTAAGATAAATACTAATGATTATTACTTCGCTAACGTTAACGATGCAAAGATGCGCCATCTTCATTAGGAATGAAAGGACAAGATTAAATCATGATTAAAGAGTACTGGGAAGAGATTTATAAGAAAGAAAAGCTAGTTAAGACGAAAAAAGGGACAGGAAGAGGAAACGGGAAGCTAAAATAATCAACCTTGGACAAGTTTTTTCTCCATATATATAAAAAATTTGCGAAAACATGCCTGGCATATCTCCGCACTACAACAGCCATCGATCTATATTCCTTTTCTCCGCACTGAACTCCACTCCCACTTTCACCACTTCACGGTCGTCTGCCTGATAGGGAATTAAATAACCTTTCTCATCAATCTGCTGCAAAGCTTGTTCAGCGGTTCCATTCAGTTTAAATTCGAACACATAAATATATTTAGGCGTTTTCACCACTGCATCGGCACGTCCACGAGCACTACGGACCTCAACTTCGGTGAATTGCCCCATTAACTTGAACACTAAATAAAACACGACCTGATAATGACGTTCGGTCGAATCGCTCAACTCATAAGGAAAATCTGCGAAGAAAGCCTGAAGACGGGTAAGGAAGGCATCTACCTCTCCGGCACGTAATTCCTGAACGAATTTGCCTATATAGAAATTCTGTTCATCTTCATTGACCGGTGTATAATAAGGAACCAGAAAATTGAGAAAGCCATAACGCACTTCATCATTGGGGAAAGCCAGACGATAAAGTTGAAACTCTTTGTCATAGTCCTTGATAGTCAGATAACCACTCTGATAAATCAACGGAATCGGATTGTTGGCATCCACCCGATATTCCATAAATGAAGATGCACTGGCTTCTATCCCATCAATTAAAGTGCGCAGGTCATAATCACTCTCTTTGAGCAACTCGACAAGGAAAGTAGGTGTTCCGGTCTGAAACCAGTAACTACCAAACTCCTGTTTTGAAAATGAGTTGAGCACACTGAACGGATTAAACACACCCGCACCTTTCGGATGAAAATGATAACCATCATATCGTCGTGTCATCATTTCCATAACCGCTTCTGAAGTCATATCATTGACTGCCGCCTGTCGCTCCAGTTCAGGAACAAAAGTTGAGCCAAGTTCTTCCTTTGTAATCCCACACAATGTAGCATAAGCAAAATCCAGGCTAATATCATTCAACTGATTCAAATCACTGAACACACTGACTTGTGCAAACTTGGTCACACCTGTCAGAAATACAAAACGGAGATAACGGTCAGAACTCTTCAATACTCCATAAAAAGCCTTCAGAGTCCTACGGTAATCATCCAATAGAGAACCATTACCCAAAGCCTGCAACAGAGGTTTATCGTATTCATCTACCAATACCACTACTCCACAGCCTGCCTGTTCACTGGCGCGACGGATCACTCCTGCAAAACGTCCGGAAAGAGTTTCCTCATCCTCTCCTTTTCCATATTTCAACTCCCATTGCGTCAAATGCCGGCTAAGAATCTCAACCAAAGCTTGGGATGAATCATATTTTTCTGCATTCAAATCCAAATGAAACACCGGATACTTCTTCCATTCCTTCTCAAGTTCGGCAACAGCAAGTCCTTCAAACAATTCCTTCCTGCCTTCAAAGTATGCTTCGAAAGTGGAAAGAAGAAGACTTTTTCCAAAACGACGGGGGCGACTTAGGAAATAAGGAGTCTCTGTAGAAGCTATTTTCCATACAAAAGCCGTTTTATCTACATAAAGATATCCCCCTTCGCGGAGTTTCTCAAAAGTCTGTATCCCAATTGGAAGTTTACGCATTATGCCATCCATCATTATTCTTCATTTTTTGTGATTCAAAGATAATCATTATTTCTATATTCCATTACTATAACTTTCGATTTTTAATATCGTTCATTAATCAATGCTTATTATATATCTCTTCATCCACCTATATCCGCTACCGGCAACCACCTGCTGAAGCAAACCTTTGGGTGCATCCTCTAATCTCACACTTTTTCACTTCAGATTCCTTTTTAATCAGCTCCACTTCATGACACTTATGTATCCAGTTTATTTTCTCCTCCTGTTCCTTACGAAGTTCGATATAGAGGCCATCTGTTTTTTCATCCCGCTGAGTCAAGCGATCTTCCAGCCAGTCCACCTTCTTACGTCGGTTTTCTTCTTCCAGATTACAGACCGAAGCTTCCTCTTCTCTGACATCCGTCTTACGACAGAAGATATATCGTACTATCCATTCACCGCTTCCAGACCGCCCATAGCAGTAATAAAAGCAAGGATTGTTGTTATTTGCATACTCTTATTTACTTGTAAATAAGTCGAAACTTTAATTAGCTTTCGAAAAGCTTATAAGAAAGAATGAGGCCGAAGCCCCATCCTTATAATCACTCTGTTGTAATGAGCTACCTTACTTTCCCATTATACTGTCGAGTCCGATGCTTCATCATCGTCACCCGATCCACCACCTGGATTCGGGGTTTCACCTTTACTTTGGGCAGACAGGAAAAAACACCCCAATCCTTCGATATTTACCGAACGAAGGTGCATATTTATCACCTTTTAATACATATAAGTACAATATAATATCAAATATTTATATTCATATTTTAAAACAAAAACCAGTCATTCCATCTTACATATAGAATTTCCAACATTTCATATACAATACATTTAGTATTAATCTAAATCTATTATACAACTTTCTGCTTCGATTAATCAATTAAATAAATAATTCTACAACAATTCGTCAAATCACACAAACAAAACTATTGTTTTTATGTTATTACAAGTTACATTTACATCGTAAATACAATTTCCTACTTTATCAGAAGGGGACAAATGTATTTTATTTGATATTAATTCATGATTGAGCACAAACAAACAGCTATTGAGACATCATGGTCCGATAGCATACTTAATATTAGACCACCTCCTCCCCTGATTATTCACCTGAGGCTAGTTTACTACGCCTAATACAAATAAATGAAAATAATTATTGTTACTTGGGGGACATTGCTTTTTTATTGATAGTTCAAGACATTTAGAATCTGAATTCTCAATAAGCATAACTCATAACCAAATATTGACCTCCCCCAAAACAAACAAATTAGAGATCATATTATTTGAGTTTATGGATGTGCACAATTATGGAATCATAGTTGGCACATAATCTTTCATGTCTCTTGAATCAGAAAGAAAAAGCAAACTCCATCGAGTGACGTCATTTAAAATATAATAACATGATGTATTTAAAGACAATATCTATTGCTGCATCTTTCTTAATAGCAACAATATTTGAAAATCAATCATATTTAGTTTTATTGCTGATAGTAGCAGGTTTCTTTCTCTACTGGCATTTATTTCATTATCTTTCCATACAAAAAGAAAGAAATTTCCTCAAAGAAGAGAACCAGTATTTTATAGATTCTTTCCAAAGTATTCGAAATCCAATTACATTAGTTCATGTTCCTTTACGAACGATCTGTAATGATAACTGTCCCGAGAACATAAAGAATGATTTGTCACTGGCTATTCGAAATATAGAATGTTTAAATGAGAATCTGGACAAATTGTCCGGATTAAAATATTTGCATAATCATCCCGAAGTCCTAAACATTACCGAACATGAATTAGGAAACTATTTAAGAAACAGAATTTGCTCCCTATAAGGTTATGCAACGAACAAACACATAAAAATAATAATCAAGACAGAATTCACTTATGCCAGTGTATGGTTGGACAAAAACAAAATCTCACCTATTATCGATAAATTCATAACGAACGCGATCGACTGTTCTGAGCCGGAGTCAAACATAACATTGCTAATTTCTATCAGTCAGGAACATTGGGAAATAAGTGTACCCGATTCAGGAAATGGTAAACTAACAAAGCTTTATAATCAGAATAAACACCGGATGATAAGACAGAAAGCAGAATTTGAATGCCATTTTTCCAAAAGCATGTTATTGAAGAAACTAGCAGATTTGTGTAATGGCAAGATCTTAGTAAGCAATATAAATCATACAGTCACATTAAGATTTCCTGTGAAATGCTCTTGTGAAGACCAATCAAATCATTCGCCGCTGTGTTTCACCAATCATACTGAAATTGAAAAGATAGACCGTTTGCTCGTAAAGGCTCCCTGCAAAAGAAATTCCCACAAACCGACAGTCGTACTTGCCGACAGTAATGATGATTTCCGATCCTATCTGACAAGTTGTTTAACGGAAGAATTTACTATTAAAAGTTTCAGAGATGGCGGCGAAGCTATGACCTGCATAAAAAATGAATATCCTGATTTAGTGATTTGTGATACAGAACTTCAGAACATGGATGGTGTCGAACTCTCGTCAAGATTGAAAACATCCTGCGAAACATCAATCATACCTATCATTCTTTATAGTTCGCATATAGATATTGACCAATACAATAGAAGAAAGACTTCTTTAGCTGATACATTCTTGCAACAGCCCTTTAGTATAGCAGATTTAAAGATTGAAATGTCAATCCTTATCAAGAACAATCGTTTTCTTCGAAAATCATTTCTACAACGATTGTTTGGAGAAGAGTTTTTGGAGATAAAAGCGTCAGAAATATTGCAGGATGGTGAACACCCTTTGATAAGTAAAGTTACTAAAATCATTCTGGAGAATCTGAATAATGAAAAACTAACCATAGGCTCCATTGCCAAAGAGCTTGGAATTAGCAGGACCAGTCTTTACAACAAGTGGACGCAATTAACAGGTGAAGCACTTAACAAATTCATTCTCAAAATCCGCATGGAAAAAGCACATGAAATGTTAGAGAGTGGGAAATATCGCGTAAACGAAATACCAGAGAATATCGGAATGAAGGATATGGATCACTTCCGCGATAATTATAAGAAGCATTTCGGAAAAACACCTGCTCATACCATTAAAAACGTTTGAGATATTTACATTGAAAAACGGGTTTAAATAAAACAACCTGAGACCGATAGAAGAACTGTTGACGCAATCAACCAGACTTCTTTCTATCGGACTCAGGTTTATATTTACGATAACGACACATAGCTAGTCAGGCATAACATTCCTTAACTATCGGTCTATATTCCTTTAAGGAAAGCATCAACCTCTCCGACACGCAATTCCTGAACGAATTTGCCTATATAGAAATTCTGTTCATCTTCATTCACCGGTGTGTAATAAGGAACTAGAAAGTTAAAGAAACCATAACGAACCTCATCATTTGGGAAAGCCAGACGATAAAGTTGAAACTCCTTATCATAGTCCTTGATAGTATAGATTGCCAAATATCTACTTCTTCTTTTCTTGACCATACCCATAGCCGTATCCATAACGTTTACCATAACCGTAATGCTTACCATACTTGCCATAGCCATAGTAGTAGCCATATTTTCTCCTCTTCAGGTCTACACCATTAATGATAGTACAAAGATTAGGCAATTTCTTTTCGTGATACAATTCATTGATCAATGTGTATTCCGCTTTATGTGTATAATCAGTACGACATACGTATGCTGATAAATCCGCCACACGACCAATTAATAAGGTATCAGTCACCATACCAATAGGAGCAGTATCAAGAATGACATAATCAAAATTCTTCTTCAGAATCTCAATAGCCTTGTCCAATCCATCACGTGCCAATAGTTCGGTAGGATTGGGAGGAACGGTACCACCCGGAAGGATATACAGATTCTTATTCACATCGGACTGTTGTATCAAACTCATCAAATCCATTTCCGGATTGGCAAGATATTGAGTTATCCCTTTCTCCTTGCTCGAAAGATTAAATACTTTATTCAGTCCCGGCTTACGAATATCAAGACCTACAATCACCACCTTCTTTCCCAAAAGAGAAAGACTGATAGCCAAATTCGACGAAACGAATGATTTTCCTTCGCCACTGACAGTTGAGGTCACAAGGATCACCTTCTGATCATTATCGAGCATAAACTGAAGATTGGTCCGAATATTACGGAAGGTTTCACTCATTAGATTATTCTTGTTCTCGAAGACAGCGATAGAGCCATTCTTATCATTCTTCTCATCAGTTAATGGAATATCACCGACAACAGGAACACTCGTTAGTTTCTCCACATCGGCACGACCTTCGATCTTGAATTTCGTCAGTTCAATCAAATAAATGATGCCAACCGGAATTCCAACACCAAGCATCAATGCAATCAAATAGATCATAGAGTGTTTGGGGGATACCGGAATATCGTCAGCTATCGCTTCATCAATGATCTTCGCATTATTCGCAGTGGCAGCAAGCGCAATAGCATTCTCTTCACGTTTCTGTAACAACATCAGATACAATCCTGCTTTGATTTCTTGCTGACGGGCAATACTTACATAAGCACGTTCCTGTCCCGGAGCGTTACTGATACGACGAGAATAGCGGCTCGCTTCACGGTCAAGGTTTGATTTAGTGATCATCAACCCCTGCAAAGTTCCTTCAAGAGTAGCTTGCACATTGGCTTTCATAGCACGTATGCTTGTATCCAGATTCACAATAGCAGGATTATTCTCAGTTGATGTACGTAACAGACGTTTACGTTCCACAAGCATTTCATTATAGCGTTCAATCGCACCGATCAAAGCAGCATCTTGTAAACCTACATTGCTCGGCAATACTTCATATTCATTGCTTCTCAAATACTTACGCAAGTCATTTACCAGGCTGATTTGAGTACGGTTCTCCACACTCTTCTTTTCATACTCAGCATTACCGGCCAAGGCGATTTGAGCTTCACTTGTCAAATCCGTGATACCTGCGTCACGCTTAAAAGACTCTAAATCCGCTTCCGTACTACCCAATTCTTTTGAAATAATACCAATACGTTCATCGATAAACTCAGCCGTTTTCTGAGCAATCTCGTTTTTATCATTGTTCGTATTGCGATTATACATTTCAAGCAACTGATTGATGAAATCCTGTCCACGCTGCAAACTAGAGTGAAAGAAAGCCAATGTACCTTCATCAGTTGGAAAAATGGCAGGTAACTTTTCAAAATGCTTCTGATACCCTTTCTCACCTACAGTCACGTTCACATCCATACTACCTTCAGGTTGCAAAGTCATCTCTACTACCATCGGAGAACTTAGTTTCTCAGCTTCTTGAGGAGTCAAACTCACTTGGACAGGAGATGTCTTATATAAACCTTTAGCGGGAAATTCATCCTCATCTGCATAAGTTATATACAGTCCCAATTGATTAACCACCTCTTTAACGAGCGTTTTCGAACGCAAAACTTCCAACTCATTATCAATATTCTTAGAAGAAGTCATCAGACCACTTAATCCCATATCCTCCAATTCCGAAGAAAGTCCTGCACCTCCACCCTTCTTCTCGTCTTTTATCAGAACTGTAGCGGAAATATTATAAATGGGGGTAGCCCAATGCAAATAAAACCACGCGCCAACAAAACATAGCAACACCGCACCTACAAACCAGGGCCAGTGAATGATATATTTAAAAAGAAGCGCCCGGAAATCAATCTGATCCTCAGTCATTTCAGGTCCTTTCCCGTTTTTATTTTCTTCCTTCATAACTCTTTCTTTTTATTTCAAGATGTTAAACAATAAACTGGCAATAGAAACAAGGATCGAAGTAGCAGAGAACCACAAACTTGTACTAGTTCCGATATCCGAATTTCGAGCTTTTGCCTTATTCGGAGTTACGTAAATAATATCATTCTGTTGCAAATAATAATAAGGAGAAAGGATAGTCTCCGCTTTATTCAGATCCAAAGGAATAATTTCCTGTTTGCCATTGGCATTCTCCCGTATCAGCTTAACATCATCACGCAGACCATATACGGTCATATCACCTGCCATAGCCAAAGCTTCCAAGATGTTCACCTTTTCATTGGAAATCGTGAATGTACCGGGACGGGCAACTTCACCAATCACGGAAATCTTATAATTTACCATACGTACCGTTACAATAGGAGTTTCCGTAATATAAGGTTTCAACTTTTCCA
>PPYF01349221.1_pt1 | contig 140421 bp, 135 predicted proteins | sample 1559871 | NCBI WGS metagenome assembly PPYF01 (sample SAMN08240021, study PRJNA423297) | Human gut metagenome, whole genome shotgun sequencing project. | reverse complement strand
GAACCCCGGGTACCTCGCGGTACAACGGTTTTCAAGACCGCCGCAATCGACCACTCTGCCACCTCTCCAAAACTTCCTTATCAGAAGTGCTTTTCGTTAAAAGCGGTGCAAAGGTACGAAGATATTTTAAACTTGCAAGAGTTTTCACTAAAAATTTAATCTAATCTTTTCCTAAGGATAGCAATTAATAGGTATTTTATGTTGAAAAGCATAAAATAGAGCATATTTATGCTGATTATATGAAAAATGATTGTAACTTTGTGCGCTCTAAAGAATAGGATAACTACAACCTCTAATTTTATCATTTTATGGAATTAAACAAGATCTTTAAAGACGGTCTTTGGAGCAGCGAAATCAACGTCAGAGATTTCGTAAGTCATAACATCACTCCGTATTACGGAGATGCTTCATTCCTCGAAGGACCTACAGAACGTACCAAAGCCGTATGGAACCGCTGCCTCGAAGCACTGGCAGAAGAAAGAGAAAACAACGGTGTCCGCTCATTAGATAATGTTACCGTATCAACCATCACTTCCCACAAGGCCGGATATATCGACAAGGAAAACGAACTGATCGTCGGCCTGCAGACAGACGAACTTCTGAAACGTGCCATCAAGCCTTTCGGAGGTATCAACGTAGTCAGCAAAGCCTGTCACGAAAACGGCGTGGAAGTGGACGACCGCGTAAAAGATATTTTCACTCACTACCGCAAGACGCACAACGACGGAGTATTCGACGTATATACGGAAGAAATCCGTTCCTTCCGTTCGCTGGGATTCCTTACCGGACTTCCCGACAATTATGCACGCGGACGCATCATCGGTGACTACCGCCGTATGGCTCTTTACGGCATCGACCGTCTGATCGAAGCAAAGAAGGAAGATTTGCACAACCTCACCGGTCCGATGACAGAGGCCCGCATCCGCCTGCGCGAAGAAGTGGCAGAACAGATCAAGGCACTGAAAGACATGAAAGTGATGGGCGAATACTACGGTCTCGACCTGAGCCGTCCCGCTTACACGGCACAAGAAGCCGTACAGTGGGTATATATGGCTTACCTTGCCGCCGTCAAAGAACAAGACGGTGCCGCTATGTCACTGGGTAACGTTTCTTCTTTCCTCGATATCTATCTGGAATATGAACTGAGCAAAGGAACCATCACCGAATCATTCGCGCAAGAGCTGATCGACCAGTTTGTCATCAAACTGCGTATGGTCCGCCACCTGCGTATGCAATCATACAACGACATCTTTGCAGGCGACCCGACCTGGGTAACCGAATCTCTGGGCGGACGTCTCAACGACGGACGTACCAAAGTGACAAAGACCTCCTTCCGTTTCCTGCAGACATTGTACAACCTCGGCCCTTCACCGGAACCGAACCTGACCGTACTCTGGAGCCCGGAACTTCCGGAAGGATTCAAAGAATTCTGTGCAAAGGTTTCTATCGACACTTCTTCTATCCAGTACGAAAATGACGACCTGATGCGCGAAGTACGTCAGTCCGACGACTACGGAATCGCCTGCTGCGTATCATACCAGGAAATAGGCAAGCAGATTCAGTTCTTCGGCGCCCGTTGCAACCTGGCCAAAGCCCTGTTGCTTGCCATCAACGGCGGACGTTGCGAGAATACCGGTACAGTCATGGTGAAGAACATCCCCGTACTGACCAGTGACACGCTGAAGTTCGAAGAAGTAATGGACAACTACAAAAAAGTGCTGACCGAAATCGCCCGCGTATATAACGAAGCGATGAACATCATCCACTATATGCACGACAAGTATTACTACGAGAAGGCCCAGATGGCTCTTGTAGATACGAACCCGCGCATCAACCTGGCTTACGGTGTAGCCGGACTTTCCATCGCCCTCGATTCACTGTCTGCCATCAAATATGCGAAAGTAACTGCCCGCCGCAATGATATCGGTCTGACAGAAGGCTTCGACATCGAAGGAGAATTCCCTTGCTTCGGTAACGACAACGACAAGGTAGACCACCTTGGCGTAGACCTGGTATACTTCTTCAGCGAAGAATTGAAGAAATTGCCTGTTTACAAGAATGCCCGTCCTACCCTCTCCTTGCTGACTATCACTTCCAATGTGATGTACGGCAAAAAGACCGGTGCTACTCCCGACGGACGTGCCAAAGGTGTTGCCTTCGCTCCGGGTGCCAATCCGATGCACGGACGCGACAAGAATGGTGCGATCGCTTCTCTGAGTTCTGTAGCGAAACTTCGTTACCGTGACTCACAGGACGGTATCAGCAACACCTTCTCTATCGTTCCGAAATCACTGGGTGCTACGGACGAAGACCGTATCGAGAACCTCGTGACGATGATGGACGGTTACTTCACCAAAGGTGCCCACCACCTGAACGTAAACGTACTGAACCGTGATATGCTGTACGATGCCATGGAGCATCCGGAAAACTATCCGCAGCTGACTATCCGCGTTTCCGGCTATGCCGTAAACTTCGTGAAGCTGAGCCGCGAACACCAACTGGAAGTTATCAGCCGTAGCTTCCACGAACGTATGTAATCTATTACTCTATATGATGATAAACGTACATTCATACGAAAGTATGGGAACATTCGACGGGCCGGGCTTACGGCTCGTCGTTTTTCTTCAAGGATGCAACTTCCGCTGCCTCTATTGCGCCAATCCGGATACGATAGCAGGAAAGGGAGGCACGCCTACCCCACCGGAAGAAATCGTCCGCATGGCAATGAGCCAGCGCCCCTTCTTCGGGAAACGAGGGGGAATCACTTTCTCCGGAGGCGAACCGACGTTTCAGGCGAAAGCACTCGTCCCGCTGGTCCGCGAACTGAAAGAAAAAGGCATCCATGTCTGTCTGGACAGCAACGGAGGACTTTGGAACGAAGACGTAGAAGAATTATTCAGACTGACCGATCTTGTGTTATTGGATATAAAGGAATTCAACCCTAACCGCCATCAGACACTCACCGGAAGAAGCAACGAGCAAACCATCCGCACGGCCGCCTGGCTGGAAGAACAGGAGAAACCTTTCTGGCTACGCTACGTGCTAGTGCCCGGATACAGCGATTTTGAAGAAGACATACGCGCACTGGGAGAAGCACTCGGAAAATACAAGATGATCCAACGGGTGGAAATATTGCCTTACCATACACTGGGCGTACATAAGTACGAAGCGATGGGACAGGAATACAAGATGAAAGGGGTAAAAGAAAATACCCCCGAACAGCTTGAAAAAGCTGCGGAGGTATTCAAAGAGTATTTCACTACGGTGGTAGTTAATTAATGGAGAATTCTCCAATGACCTCAAAGCAAGGGCATTCTTTAATCCGTTCCCAAGGATCTACGATCCCATTATAGTTGGTGTCGGGACTTAAATCCCGATGCCCTACTACTTTAGCTTCCGGATAACGCTGCAACAATTCGTGTACCAAGCGATGTAGCGCCTCCTTCTGACGGGGTGTACGCGTATCCGCAGCTTTTCCATTCTCATCCAGACCGCCCTCATAACATACACCTAAGCTGATCGCATTATAGCCACGTGCATGAGCTCCGACCGTATCTTCATCCCGCATCGGCTCAATCTCGCCCGACTTGCGTATATAATAATGATACCCCCAGCACGAAAAGCCACGATAACGGTGAGCCGTATCCACATCCTTTGCCGTAAAGTCGCAATCGACACGGGTGGCGGAACAATGGATCACAATCAGACTAATCTTTCTCATGTTCCTTTTCCCTTTCCGTCGTTTTCACTTTGCACACCTCCTTACAAGTAGTATGATAGCGCACTTCTCTCACCACCCTGTCCCGCTTTCTCTTTCCGAAGAAAGGAATCAGATACATGATCACATCTAAAATCCGGCTTACTATTTCTTTCATTTTATCAAAATATTAATGGAAGTTATTCTAATTCGTTATTACCTTGACCCGTCTGCCAATTATACCGTAGGGTCCGGAGCCTCTTCATCACCGGAGCCATCACCACCGGAATCCGGATTCTTGTCAGGGTCTTCTCCCCCGCCATCGCCTGCACCCGCCTGCGCCACCGCACGAGTCTGCACTTGCTGATAACTCAAAATCTTCATTAATTCCACCAGCGTCTTACCGGGGCGGAAAATAAGATGCGCCCCCTTAATCATTGAACCGGAAAATTCCTTGACCGATGCCGCACCTTCACTGTTGAGTCCTATCTGCAAACTGCCCAAATCGCCCAGTCTCGCAATTCTTCCTGCCTTCAACGCACGTTTCACTTCGTAAAGAATACCCGAAATAGCCGCACGTACATCCGTTTCCGTACAAGTAGAACGACTGGTGATCGCTTCGCACAACTCTTCAAAGTCCAGCTCACCCGACGCCTGCGCCTGTGCATAATACTTTGCCGGTTCGCTCTTTTTTGCAGGATTCTTGCGCGGCACCACTGAATAAGATACTGTCATTGCCATAATAAAATAATTTTAAAGTTTATAATACATAGGATGCATCCCCTTCTTGTTAACAGCACAAAGATAAGGGTATCCGGACAAGCCATATTCCCCAACGAAGTTTCTTGATTCCCAACGAATAAAAACGAAGTCAAACCTTTGAAAAACAAGGAATTTTATGTAACTTTATAGCATAAAACAAGAAGAAAACATCATGAATTACAAAGAAGATTCTTTCCTTATCCGCACCTATACCAAAGCGGAACTGGCTCACCTTTACAATCCCCATGTCTGCCTCAAAGTTGCTTTACAAATACTTCGTCGTTGGATTATTTACAACCTCCCTCTCCTGCACGAACTCGAACAGGAAGGCTACCGCGCACGCAACCGTCTCCTTTCGCCGAAACAAGTGGCAACTATCATACACTTTTTGGGCGAACCGTAGTAACTTATTGCCATTTTATACAAAGTTCCTTTACACATTTCCGCAAAGAAGTTCCTTTGCATCGACAAACAATAATCAAAATAAAAATGAAACATTTCACCATATTTCAAGGTTTCTACTACGCAATAGCAGAGATGACCGAAGAAGAAATAGTGTCCACTATCGGCAGTTTTACCTACCGGGAAAAAGTAGAAGAAATACGCCGCATCTTTGCAGAGCAAGGAGAAAAGGCTGCCAATGAGAAGAAAAAAGAATTGCCGGCAATCGCCTTCTCCGCCAGCTACCGAGGAAGGCGTACCAAAGTGAACCTCGTCAAATATCTGGGACACATCGTGATAGACATCGACCACCTCAGCAAAGAAGAATTGGCACGCATCCTCCCTATCATCAAGAGATGCAATTACACCCGCATCGCCTTTATCAGTCCCAAAGGGATGGGCGTGAAAATCATAGTACGCGCATGCCATCCGGATGAGACATTGCCCGAAACCCTTCAGGAAATAGAAGACTTCCATCATGCAGCTTACACCAGACTCGTTTCTTTTTACACCGAACTCTGTCAGATAGAAATCGACACCTCCGGCCAGGATGTAGCACGCACTTGTCTGTTCTCTTACGATCCGGAGATTTATTTCAATCCGAACGCTGACGCTTTTCTTGTAGATCAACCTCAGGCATCCTACAAGGTTTCAAATCGTAAAAATCTCTCCGGCAGTAAACAACAGACTCCTCCGGACGGCCCCCCGACGAATGAAGACACAGCGCTCAACGCCCATTCCGCCAACGCTTCTCTGGTGCTGACTTTAACCTACTATCACAACAAGTCCGAAAAATACATAGCGGGCAACCGGAACAATTATCTGCACCATCTCTCATGTACCTTCAATCGCTACGGCATTCCGCAGGAGGAAGCATCCGCCTTTATCAAAAGCCAGTTTACAGACTTTCCGGCGGACGAGACAGTCTCTTTGATCAATAGCGCCTACGCTCATACCGACGAATTTAATACCTGTAAACTGAATGGCACGCAGAAACGAATATTACGGATAGAGCAATATATCAGCGAGCACTACGAAACACGCTACAACGAAGTGCTGCATATCATGGAATATCGCAGAAGGCATCCCGACACCGAGAAACCGGAGCCTTTCCGCATCTTGGATGAGATGATGGAAAACAGTATCTGGATAGAAATCAACGAACTGGGATATCCCTGCACTGTCAAAACAATCGAAAATCTGATTTACTCCGATTTCAGCCAGTCGTATCATCCCATTCGCGAGTATTTTGAATTACTGCCCGAATGGGACGGAACCGACTATATCCGTATCCTGGCGGATAGTGTCCAGACGAGTCATCAGGAGTTTTGGGCGGAATGCCTGGAACGTTATCTGGTAGCGATGTGCGCAGCGGCTACTCAGGAGAATATTGTCAATCACACGGTACTTCTGCTATGCAGTGAGATACAGAACATAGGAAAGACTACCTTTATCAATAATCTCCTGCCTCCCGAACTGCGTGCTTATCTCTCTACCGGACTAATCAATTCGAACAATAAAGATGATTTAGCCAAAATAACGCAGGCTATGCTGATCAATCTCGACGAGTTTGAAGGGATGAGCGGCCGGGAACTGAATGCATTCAAAGATTTGGTAACGCGCAAAGTGATCAGTTTCCGTCTGCCTTATGCACGCCGTTCGCAAAACTTCCCTCATACGGCCTCTTTTGCAGGAACCTGCAATTATCAGGAAGTGCTTCACGACACGACAGGCAACCGGCGTTTCCTTTGTTTTCATCCTTATTCCATCCAATTTATTACCATCAATTATGCGCAGCTCTATGCTCAGATCAAATATCTGCTGAATAAGCCGGGATATCAATACTGGTTCACGCAAGCGGACAATGAACGGCTTGAAGAGAATAACGAGGCTTTCATCTTTCATTCACCGGAAGAAGAAATGGTTCTTACGCATATCCGCAAGCCGGAACGTTTCGAGAAGGTTTATTATCTGACTGTCAGTGAGATTGCGGAACTAATACGTGAGCGTACCGGTTATCAGTATTCCATCGGATCAAAAATACAGTTGGGGAAGGTGATGACTAAGCACCATTTTGAATCTAAAAAAGGAAATAACGGGCGCCGATATGCCGTATTTATTATAGATATCGAGCAGGTAAAATCAAACAGGCTGTATGAATAGAAGCGGGAAAGCCTTGTGAATATAGCAAAATGCAGAGTCATCTTGACAGATACTCTGCATTTATTGTTTTTACAAAATCATTGAAAATTCGATTTTACAGCCTAACGCATTCATTATACGATAGAAAGTAGATACTTTAGGCTCTGTCTGACCACTTTCTACTCTTGAAATATAAGAACGGTCAGAGCCGATACGCCGGGCTAATTCAGCCTGAGTGATTTTAGCCTTTTTTCTTGCGTCCTCGATAATCTGTCCTGTATAAAAGGCGTAGGCCTTTTCTTCTGCCTCTGCACGAGAAGCTGTTCCTTCCTTACCAAAACGCTCATCTATTAATGCACTGACATTAAAGAATTCCTCATTTGTTTTTGCTTCCATAATACTCCTTTCTTAATATCTTTGCTTTATCAATTTCTTTGGTGTTTTTTCGGTTTTCTTTTGAAAACCGTTAAACAGAATCACAATACGCCCTTCGTCGAAACAAAAGAATATTCTATATATATTGCTTTGGTACTCGATACGAAGTTCATAAAGTCCTTCTTCTATCAACCGCATAAATTTCAAAGGTATTCTGTCTTGTGTCTGCAATAACATTAGCACATACAATATCTTATCTTGGGTGCCAGCATCTAAATTTTCAAAGAATTCTTTGAAGTATCCTTTATATGCTATTATTTCTCTTTTCATAACGCAAATATAAGGAATGTTGTTCAACTATACAACACATTTCCTCGTTTTATATTATTTTTCATCATCTTCACCCCCAAAAGTGAGAGGAGTGAGAGAGGAATTGAAACTTTTTCTATTTTATTTCTTTATTTCTACTTTCTATATTTCTCTAAAAAAAAAATACGAATGTTAGAAATCCTCTCTCACTCCTCTCACTTTTTACCTTTTCTTTCTCCAAAAAGACGGCGGAAAATCGGAAAAACACAACCGTCTTTTTTCAATTTCCCACCGCATTTTCAAATCAGCCCACCAATTGAAGCAGACTTCAGGAAATATTTGTCATCTTTGATGTGCAAAAGATCAAAAGAATCAGATATGGACAACTTGATGCGTAAACTTCCTATTGGAATACAAACCTTTGAAGATATACGAAGGAAGAATATCTTATTGTAAAGATCGGAATGGAATTTAGTGCAGAAAGCCGGAACTTAAATCGTTGGTTAATCGAAGTGATAGGAAAGTAAAATATGAAAAACCGGAGGATTAAGATATCCTTCGGTTTTTTCGACTATATACCCATGATTGGTTTTACGATTTCAATCTTCAATCCTAATGCATTAATAATTCGGTAGAATGTTCCTACACTTGGATTTATAGCTCCGCTTTCAATACGTGAGATATACGATTTAGTTGCATTGATTCTCTTTGCTAATTCAGACTGAGTTACTTTTGCTTCCCGTCGTGCATCCAACAGTATTTGACCAGTATAAAAAGCGTATGCCTCTTCATCGAACTTTTCACGTTCCGGAGTCCCAGGTGCTCCGAACTCCTTATCAAGTTCTGCGCTGATATCAGTCAGCATGTTGTTTTTTGTACTCATAATATTCCTCCTTTATTTTTAATGCCTTATCTATTTCTGATGATGGGGTTTTCTGTGTTTTCTTATGGAAGCCATTAAATAAAACAACTATTTGCCCTTCATCAAAAATGAAAAAGATACGGTAAATGTTTCCGTTATATGATATACGTAGTTCATATAGACCATCACGTATAACCTTTATAAATTTGATAGGCAAACGGTCTTCTGTTCCAAGCAATGAAAGCACATATTTCACTTTTTGAATTTCCTTTTCTGTCAGAGTGGCAAGAAAATCCTTGTAGTATTGACCGTATGCTATTACTTTTCTTCTCATTGTGCAAATATAATAAAAGTTTCAATATCATACAACTTTTAAAGTCGAATTTATACTGCTAACGGGCTTAAATTCCCTCTCAGGTACTCATTTTATTCGAATTTCCCTTCCGAATAATCTGAAAACTCCCCGGCACGTTCTTTCTTCTCATACGAGACCAACGTTTCGATACTGAGCGCTTTCCCGTTCTTAGGGCTTATGACATCTATCACACTTGACAAGGACCGGAACGTCTGTTCGCAATTCGCGTCTCCATTATACGTCAACCTCCCCCGGTCAATGGCACCTAGAATAACAGAAACATACCGTTTCGGATCTCCCCGATATTCGATAACAGTGGGCGTCATTTGTTCTTCTTCCCGAATCAGTTGGACGACAATTCTTTTTTTTGGTCAATCAGCTCCAACAGTTTTTTACTATGCACACTGATTTGTGCATCTACTTCACGAAGTTCATTCTTCAATGAACAAAACAATTCATCACTCAATGAATTTTCCATAAAAACGATTTTTATTAATTATAAAAAAGCCATTCCGGAAAGCACAGCTATTGCCTGCTTCCCGAAATGGTGACTAATACCTTCAAAAACAATGACTCTATTTTTACTTTAATGTACTCAATTTATTTCACTTCTTTTCTCTCCTGCATTCCAAACCAACAAAGCAAACACTACTGAAAGCAAGGCTGCACCAATCCAAAAACAATTGATATATGTAAAATCGTAAACTTCTACTCCATTTTGCACCGTCTTCTGACCTTCGATCAGAATGCCACTCATCACATCCTGCAAACCGGCTCCTATATAACTCGCTATACCGACGACTCCCAAAGCGGCTCCCGAAGCATTGCTGGGAGCAATATCGACAGCCATCAGTCCTCCTAAAAAACAAATCAGCACTCCAATGCCCAAACCGAAGAGCACCATCGCCAAAGCATCCACCCCAAAATGTACCCCCGGAACCAATAGAAACAAACAAAGAGCAGACACATTCATTAATCCGAATATCAAAGCCGGAACATTACGACTGCCAGCAAAAAACTTATCTGAAATAATACCTGAGAAAACCGTACCTACAATTCCGCATACAGAACTGATAGATATAATAAAACTAGCATCCAAAGTAGAATAACCTTTTTGCGCTTCCAGATAGAAAACACCCCAGCTATTGACTGCATAACGGCTGATATACATAAAAGCACTGGATAATGCAAGAATCCAAATAGCAGGATTCTTCAAAACTGCTTTCTGAGCTTTATTGAATTCCTCGGTTTGCTTACCGGAAACGGAATGAGCATCTGACGTCCCCCACCGATCTAGCAAAAAGCCCTGACTTTGAGGCGTATCACGCATAAAAGCAAGCATCATCAGAAAACCAAGCAAACCAATCACTCCCGCACCGATCATCCCATAACGCCATCCCATCCAACTGACCAGCAAAGCGATGGATATAAAAGTCAGAGCTTCACCCAAATTGTGGCTGGCCGACCAAAAGCCATAAAAAGTACCTCGCTCTTTACTACTATACCAACGAGTCAGCGACACAACTCCTGATGCTGCCCCCATCGACTGAAACCAACCATTCAACCCCCAAAGGAGAACAAAAGCAAAGAAGGAATTCGTGAATCCCAGACATAAGTTGATCAGAGCAGAACACAATAATCCGGTAGACATAAAACGCTTTACATTGCTACGGTCAGCAAGAAAGCCATTGGTCAGCTTACCGACGGCATATACGAAAAAAAGGCAGGAACCGATAATCCCCAGTTGGGTTTCGGTAAAAACTCCGTCTTCTACAATCGGTTTACGGATTACATTCATACTCAAACGACAAACATAATAAATGCCATATCCGGTAGTGGCAGACAGAAAGGTAGCCCAACGAATACGCTTGAAACGGACAGAGCGTTCCGGATCAGTCTCTCCCCCGGACACCGGAGGAGAGATTTTATAAAAATCCAATAGTTTAAATCCCATAAAGAAGTCTATATTTTAATGATACGCATCTTGGCCGTTTTCACTACGCTTCTTACGCGATTGCAAATATTCCAGCAGATAGGCAGTACGGTCTGTCTGAATGATGGCCGCTCCGAGTGTATCGATCAGATAACCATATCCTTCGTCCGGATTCTCCAACGATTTATCATCATCATGTCCGCCAGCCATCGTATCCCACAACGTATTATACCAGATTTTACTTTTTCCTTTCAACTTCGTTTTTACTTGCTTGGGGGCCTGGCAGGTATCCGATACAAATAGAAGTTCAAAAGCTACGGGATGCAGCTCCGTCATAAAATCATCCAGTTGCTTCATTGCTCCCGGCTTATCCAAATGAATGATAGGCATATAAATGATACGGTCCAGATATTTACCTAAGTCTTTCTTTACGTCTGCCACAGGCTTGGAACCTTTCATGATAATCTGATCCACTGTTCCCGTCTTTTCGAGGATGGGAAAAATCTCGTCAAATATCGGATATGCTTTATCCAGATTGACCATCACACGACCTTTGGCAACCCATAAAGCCTCTTCCAAAGTAGGTACACGATGCTTGGTTTTGAGTGCCGCTCCATTTTTCAGATAGAGTGTCCGGATAGAATCCAATGTCCATTCGGCTACCTTTCCTTTTCCGGTAGTCGTTCGGTCCAGCGTTTTGTCATGCATCAGGATCAATTGACCGTCTTTGGTTTTCTGAACATCCAGCTCCACTACGTCAGCTCCCAGACGAATGGAACTTTCAATAGCGGCAAGTGAATTTTCGGGTGCGTAACGCCAGTCTGCCCGATGAGCTACAACCGTGATTTCTTTATTGTCAGGGTTCGTTATCTTCGCATAAATGGCTTTCACCGGTTCGTCTGCCGACAGGCAGAAAGGAAATGCGAATAAGATTCCTATCATTATATATTTCTTCATATCTATATGTACTATTATCTGTATCCTTTAGACTTTAAATATTTGGCAGCTACTTCAGCATAGTCTGTTTGCACAATGTTGATGCGTTTGTTAATCATTCCCACCAAACCGGAGTAGTTTTCCGACAACATATTGGTATCATTCGCTCCGACAATGTTGGAGAAAAGAAGCCAGCCTTTATCTTTAATCTCATTAACCATCGTTCCACCCATAGCATCTGACGTAGACAGCTGCATCATTTGTACATTATCAGTGTAGGATGAGGAGAAGTATGTGATGTCATCGGTAGCTTTCGCCATCGGGTGCAACAGCAAACTACTGTTGGCTGCCTTCAAATCAAATGCATAATTGCGATTGTTGGATACATACAGCAAAGTGGAACCTTCCATATCCAATTTTTTAAGCAATGCGACGATCGTATTTACCGCAACATTCTTGTTGACAATATCCAGATTATAATAAACTTTTCCTTTTCCTTTCTTCATCGCTTCCTCCAAAGTCGGGATTCGTTCGCCAGTTATATTGCCGGATGCATCTTTCAGATAAAATTGTTGTAATTGCTGATAAGTAAAGTCTCCCACCGCACCGCTACCGTTTGTTGTCCGGTCGATGGTGTTGTCGTGCATCAATACCAACACACCGTCAGAGGTCGGCCGTGCATCCAGCTCGATCATCTCAACTCCTGCTTTGACCGAGTGTTCTATCGCAGGTAACGAGTTTTCGGGAATCCCCTCTTTCATCCCTTTTTGGGTATTTCCACGATGCGCGCAGAGCCACACTTTATAAGAGGTGCTTTCAAACAGACTCTTTAAATCTGCTTTCAAATTCCCCGTCACAGGCAACTGTCCTCCTTCTTCTCCACCGGGATTCTCTCCATTCCCTCCCGATTGGGCTCCGGAGTGACGTCTGTCCTTCCCTTTCATCGGCCAGGCAGAGGTTGCGGCCCCGGTAATTCCCTCATCTTCCAAAGCTACCAACACGCTCTTTGTAGGGTCCACCGTATTGGTGACTCCGATATAAATCGCTCCATCCGGTCCGATGGTAGGCGAACTCCAGATTTTACCGATTCCCGCTTCCCAATCTCCTTTTAAAGGAGAGTCACTTTCACTAATCAACGCAGCAAGGTCTTTTTTCAGAATCAATTGTTCATCCGATTCTTCCGGTTTAATGATATAATAATTGCCGGACTGGGTGCCGAAATGTATGTTTCCTGCTTGATCAATTGCCGCACAACCGCTTACATCTTCCGCAATGCCGTAATGCCATTGGATAGCTCCTCCCGGAGACAAAGAGATGATTCCTCCGGTTGCTTCCCCCGGAGCACGTTTCACTGTAACGATAATGCTTCCGTCGAGTCCTATCACAACACCGCCTTGATCCAGCGTGCCGACATTGCCCAAAGGAGTACGCCACTTCTCCACTCCATCACTTCCTATAGCAAATGCGCTACTTCCCATTCCTGCAAACGTAGCTGTTCCGTAAATAGTACCAACCTCATCTACTGCCGGAGAACCGTTCATATTTTCTGACGGCTTATCATCGCCGGAGCTAAATACCTGCCAAGCCCACATTACATTTCCACCGGCATTCAACGCAGAAGCAGAAGCCCCGAACAATCCATTCTTTCCGCCACCCCAAACTAAAGTGTTGTTTGCCAATACTATTCCTGCAGATACTCCTCCGGAAGGACCTCCGGAATTATCCGCATTCGCTACGTATCCTACCCGATAGCCGGTCACCTTATCTACTGCAAGTACTGATCCTGTAGAACCGCCATTACCCATATATACATGATTCTCCCCAATGGCACAGGTCAGGTAATTGATACGGGGTGTGGAAGCTTTTCCTTTATTCCAGAAGCCATTTTCAGCGTCACCTGCCACCAGCCATTTCTTACTCCCGTCCGGATTTATTGCATACACACGTCCTACTTTGCCACTGGTGTCTCCGGTTCCTACGTAGATTGTTCCGTCTATTTCAATGCTTGGAGTAGTATGCGTATTTCCGGATGGTGCATCGCCGTCAGCAGATGTCCAAAGGTCAAATTCCCAAAGCTGGTCTCCTGTCGCTGCCGAAAATTTACGTAAATAATGATCATTGGAAGTCATATACACCCCATTATCATCACTGACAGCCGGAGCTGTAGAACGTACTTCTCCTAACACATGACCGCCTACCCATTTCAGTTTTACATTTCCTACTTCAGGCAAAGGCTCCGAATCAATGGTCAACAATTTGTGAGCCATCGCATAAGTGCCTTTTGCATCCTTCACATGAAGAGTCACCGTATAGGCACCGTTCGTTTGATAGGTGACTACGGGATTGGGGGTCCGTTGAAGTCTTTCCGTCTCCCAAATCCCACTCATAAGTGTAGTTTCCTTCTCCGCCTACGGTTTCATTAGTAATGCGAACTTCATCTCCGACATAATACAGCGACTTGTCAAAAGAGAATTTGGCTGTTAACGCATTTTCTTTCCAGTCATCCGAACAGGCTGAAAACAGCAGCAAGCAGATGCAAAACGTTGCAAATATTTTTATATTCTTCATAATCTGTTCTTTCTTAATTTATTAATAACCATCGTTTTGAGGATAATTTTCGGCTCCTGCCAAATCGCGTTCCGACTGGGGAACCGGATAGTACATTAAATAATTTCTTCCGTTCAGCGAAGTAAATAAATCCAACCGATTGGTCCTCTTCAAGTCGTACCAGCGCTGTCCTTCTGCATACAGTTCACGATGGCGTTCGTCCAGTATCTGATTCTGAAACTCGGTGTCGCTCATGCTTGAAGGTAATGAGACTGTAGCATAACGCTTATTCATAAACTCTTTCAAGGTCGACAGGCCGTTCGTTGCTCCCAGTGCTTCCGCTTTAATCAGATACATTTCGGCTACACGAGCCACTACTATAGGAGTTTGAGAAGGTTGTTCGTTGGTCACAAACTGCCCGGTGCTTCCATTCGGAAATTTGATGATCCGGCTATTGTCTGCCCCAAAGACTGCTTTGGCACGAATATCCTGCTTTTTGACTGAAGTATCGGCATAAAGATGACTATAGCAATCGGCAGAGGGAGAATAATCCCATGTCGGGTCAATATCATTAACAGACTGATAGAAAAGTAACAATCCCGTGCTGCGTTTATTGGCCAGAGCAAAAATCAGTTCTTTGCTATTACTATTGGAGATGAAAGCATTAGCATATTCAGCTGATGTGGTACTCAATGCGAAATTGGACTTAGTGATCACTCTGTCTGCATAAATAGCCGCATTCGTATAATCTTTCAAGGCCAGACAAACTTTTGCATTCAGTGCATCACATACACTTAAAGATACGTAAAAGCGATCGGTAAATTCCGGAAGTAAGCTCTCTGCCTTGCCCAAATCTTCTTTAATAAAATTCCACACATCGGCTTCGGGTGAGATAGGCACTACATCGTAAGTACGCTTACGTAAAATAGGCGCTCCTCCCCAACGGGTGACTAAATGATAATAAATCAATGCCCGGAAATAATAGCCGGTTCCTCCGGTCTGTTTCACCACCTGACTGTCTTTATTGGAGGATGCTTCGTAGGTCTCCACCAAGAAATTGACTTGCTTTAAGGCTGTGAAACATTTCTGCCACTGCCCCAATACCTCTTTGGAGCTCGGAGCCATCGACATCGGATCATTCATGGAAAATCCCGGGCCCGCCTTGAAATTCTCTCCTTTCACATCACCGTCCATATAGAACTTGAAAACCAGTTCTTCCATTTCAGCATATACCCCGTTAAGCAACTTTGTCAAGTCGGACTCGCTCAATGCGTCTTGAGGTATCTTGTCCTTCGGTCGCATTTCATCCAGCATATTTGAGCATCCTGTCATCCATAAAAGACAAATGCCGCATAGTAAATAGTTGATCATATAAAATCGTTTCATACTCGTCTGTTTTTAAAAGTTTAGATTCAAACCAAAGATAAATGTTCTCAACACTGGTTGCAGGCCGAAATCAACTCCGTAATTGGAGTCTCCGGGACTGCCCGAGAAAGAAGTTTCAGGATCGTAACCCGAATATTTTGTAAAAGCCAGCAAGTTGTCTGCCGAAACGTAAAATCTCAGAGAGTTCACATGAATTTTCTTCGTGATGGATTCCGGCAAGGTATATCCTAATGTGACTGTTTTCAGTTTGAAGTAGGAAGCATCTTCCAGATAGCGGGTGGATGTCTGAACATTGTAGTCATAATCATATCCGGTATGCACACCGATCCTTACAGGACGGGGAATCGAGTTGCTGGTGCCTTCACCGCGCCAGTATCCATTGGCTACCTCCTTACTGATATTAAAGAACTGTTCTACGGATTCTCCACGGTCGCCCACTTTTACATTAGACAGTGCCAGACCTAAATGGTCGGTACCTTCGGAACCATTGACACCCCGCCATGCCGCCATCACTTTTCCACCTACGGAAAATTGCCCAAATAATGACAGATCAAAACCTTTGTATGAGAAATTCGAAGTAATACCACCGTAAAAGTCGGGAATAGCTTTTCCTACATTCACACGGTCGGCGTCGGTGATGTCGCCATCTTCATTGTAATCAAAATATCTCACATCACCGGCACGCACTCCCTTGGCATAAAGTTTGGCGGGAACTTCATCGTCACGCTGATAAATGCCTTCCATCTTCAACATATAAAATGTACTGATGGGTTCTCCGTTGATCAAAGCATGCATGGAACCACCCAAAAGGTTACTCCCGCTACTGGGTACAACGTACATTTCACTTCCTTCAATTAAAGAGAGCAGTTTGTTCTTTACGAAAGAAATATTACCTCCCAAGTCCCATTTGAATTTTCCGGTGAGAATTTTGCCGTTTAATGCCAATTCAAGTCCTTTATTCTCCAACGAACCGATGTTAGACTGTAGAGTGGTATATCCGGTACTTGCATTTACAGGTTTCTTAAACAGCAGATCGGTCGTTTTCTGATAGAACATATCAACGTTCAAGGTTAAACGAGACTGAAACATTTCGATATCAAAACCTATATTGAACTGACTTGCCTTCTCCCAAGTCAGCGCACGTGCGTCCTGTGAAATCTGGAATCCGGCAGAGCCATTGTAGGATGCGCCTCCCGCACTAATGAGCGACAACGGAGCATAATTGCTGACACCTGCCATGCTGCCTGTCATACCCCAGCTTAATCTCAGTTTGGCATCATTGACATATTTGTTTTTGGGAAAGAAGCCTTCATTGGAAGCTCTCCATGCAAAAGAAGCCGAGGGAAAGTAACCATACCTCTTATTCTTCGCAAAGCGGGAAGAACCATCGCTGCGTAACGAGGCATTCAGGATATATTTATTATCCCAGTTCAGGGCGATTCGACCAAAGTAAGACTCCAAAGCGTAGGAAGTATAACTGATATCTCCGGCATAGATGTTCGGTCCGGCATTAATGAGATCGAAACTGGACGAAGGATAGGCACCATTGGCGTAATTATCACTCTTTGCTCCAAACTGTTCGTAAGTGTATTTCTCGAAAGAGTGTCCTAACATAACTGAGTAAATAAGTTTATTCCATTCGTTATTGTAAGAAAAAACATTATCAATCACATAACGGAAACTCTGGTCTTTCTGTTGTGCCAAAGCTCCCCAACCATAGGGCTGGCAAAACAAAATGCGATTGCTTAATTGTGGATCGGGCTGATTTTTAAGAAGATACGATTTTTACACTTCAAATCATTTTGCGACAATAAGAGTTATTTCGTGACAAGATCGCTAGGTTTATCTCATATTGAAATGGGATAAAGTGACATCCTCTCATCTTTCTACAATAAAGGTACAAAATCTCCTCAAATTATCCAAATACTCATCTTTCCTCCCATCGATGCATGGCTTTCAATTCGCTATAAATAAAGGGATTGTAGGATTCCATTTTTTTGTTGATCATCCTTCAACCTTCTCCGAAAACTACTTATTAGAGCTGAAAAATAGGCTATAAATTATTCAATGATGGCATAAGTGGGTGAATGTGTTCATCTGTTAAAATTGTGTTAAAGGGGGGACACTTTTTGTGTTTGGGGGGACACTTTGGGGGGACAAATCAAGAAAAAAAAACGCCAGTAAATAGGGGGATAAGTATCAGAAAAATGCCATTAAAACGCAAAAAATCTAGTTTTCATACCCTATATGTACAAGTGGTTTTGATTTTGGATAAATATAAGTGATTAATTATCAGTGTTTTATTTGCTATATTGACGTAAAATACATATATTTGCCTATGATTTAAGATGAATGTACAGTTATGATTGAGATTGATATAGATGCATCTGCGCTCCCGGTAATATTGCCGGGAGCATTTTGAACAGACTCATTTTCTATTTTATTGCAATTATATGTTAGTATATAGGCATTAGTCTATTTTTTAAGGTTGTAGATTGTTTGTTTCTTGCAATCCCGGAGAAATCCGGGATTTTAAATTTATAGGTCATGGAAGGAAATTTAGTAGTCTCTTTTGATTTTGTGGATGAAAATGGTCACAAACTCATTGATGATAGGTACTCAAATACCTTAGTAGCTCCCGTTCATGGAGAAAATGTAACGATCAATGATTATATTGATTTTCAGTTGGCTCTTTCGAATTTCCTGAACCGCTATTTAACAGATGATCTATCGCGTCATCTCGTTTCCCATCCTCCAGTGAGGATAAGTTTGGCGGAACAACATTCTTATTCAGACGAGTAATTCTCTTAATATGGTGTATGAAAGCATCAGTAGGACAGCGAGTATTAATGATATTGTGGAAATCCATTCGCAAACTGTTGTGCGTTTTTTCTTCTGGACAAGAACAGCACCAACCTCACGATCTTCTTGAATTGCAGTATGTACTTCCTGAACATATTGCTGACGACAGCGTTCGATCAGCATTGAATGATCATATAGAAGTATACTCGTGGTTAGCACACCGAGTGTCAATAATCCGATCGAAAGAAGAAATGCCCAGCGGATGTATAGGTGTTCTGAACTTTCTACGTGGAGGGAAATTAGAATACCGTCTAAACTTGAGGATACAAGTAGAATATGTTGCCAAAACGACAATATTCTCTGAGAAGATTGGGCTGTGATATCCTCTATCTTCTTTTGGTGTTTCTTATAATACTCTAATGGTATATTATGCATTCTCATTTTCTTATTTATCTTTATTTTTTATTGCTTTTCCCTTTTTCTATACGGACAGGCGCAGATGCAATAGGCTGTATCTGCGACAACAACGATTTTTTTTGAAATACATCTCCAACAGGCGGCAATTGGAGGGGATCTAATACGTCCAACCTTGCTTCGAGTTCTTTGTTTTCTGCAATTAGGGTAATTATAGTATCGTTTTGCTTTTCAATTTTAGCGTGTAGCTCTTTTATTTCAATATTTTTTTCAGTATGTATTTTTTCTTGTAGATTCTTATAATCTTTGTACATTTCATATATATAAGAAGTATCCATATTGTTAATCACTACTTTATCTTCGATTTGTTTCTCTTTTAGCATTGAACCACGCCCTGTGATTAACCAATCAGCGTTTAAATCAGGATGTATTCGTAATATATTCTCAATAATATCAGATCCAACTGAACCTTTATTTTTAAGCATCTTGCTAAAATAGCTATTAGAAAGCCCCAATTCAATAGATAATTTATTGAGTGATTGACCTAAATACGTAATATATTCATAAATTCGATCTATTGTCTTCGTATTATTTTCTATTTTTTCTTGCATAATTCGTAAAATAGTTAGATATTTGCATCGTTATCTGAAGAGGTAACGCCACAAATGTACGAAATATATTCAATACATCAATTATGAAAACAGTAGTTATTAAAGAGGTAGAATTACCATTATTGCCACCTAAAGGTTGGAAGAAGAAAGTTGCAGAAGCGGCTGGATGTTGTGAAAAGACGGTATACAACGCCTTGCGCGGAAATATCAAAGGTCCGCAAGCCAATAAAGTGCTTGAGGTATACAAGCAGTTATTTGGTAAAGTAACCAAGTCAGAAATTGTAAATAAATAAAATTATTATCATGGAAACAAGAAACAACAATCCGCAGACAACCGGTCTGCAAACCTTTTTAAATGAGAATATCGGTGCTGAAATCAGAACCATAACAGTCGACGAGATGCTTTATTTTGTAGGAAGAGATATTGCATTATCATTAGGTTACAATGATCCCGTATCAGCAATTACGCAACACGTTGATAATGAGGATAGGGTAAAATACCCTATCCCTGATAATCAAGGATTTAACCAAATTACCACTTTGATCAACGAAAGCGGCATGTATGCCCTCATCTTTGGTTCCAAATTGCCGGCAGCCAAAGCCTTCAAGAGATGGATCACCAGCGAGGTCCTTCCCACTATCCGCCGCACAGGTGGTTATTCCCTCCAGTCATCCCAGCGTCAGCTATTACCCTCTCCCAAATTCCGCCCGGAATTTATTGAATGGAAAGAAAAGGTTCGCCATTGGCTAAGTCGGAAGGAGCTTCTGGAAGTTGCGAATGGTCTGAATCTTACCTATTCTCATGTTCGTAAAGTATATTCCGGTAACACGATGAGCAAAAGAGTTGCATCGGCATTGGATCGTTCCGCAAAAGACAACTATAAGAAACGCAACTATTACCCTGATCCGGTTCCTGTTTACGAACAGTTATCCATCGGATGGGAGGAAATGCAATGATCACCTACATATCACATATCGACCCTCTGTACATCAAACTTGCATTCTCCATCTGGAGTGAATATAAAATGGTTTGTCCGATTGCAGTTTTCGGCAGTAAGAGTAAAGGTATTGTGATAAAGATCGGTCCGATAACCGGAGAAAAGGCCGAGGAGATGGCGGATAAGATCTGGCATATGACCGGAGGAATACGGATGATCGGAGAAAAAGAAGAACAACCAGTTCATGATAAAAACTTTTAATTTATATGGTTTATTTACCCCATGCTGCAGAGGCAGCAAGATTATCCCGGTCCGTGAGGATAAGGATATTTCTGAATTTTTCCATAAATGTAAAGTATTTGCCAAGCTGCGAAAGCAGCACAACTGCCCTGGTTCGTGATGAATAGGGGCAGAATTAAAATGATTTATTAACTTTTAAACAATAAAAAATGAATAAGAAAGACATTAAAAAAGAAAAGAGCCTGGATAAAGGCTCTTTAATTGAGAAACTCTTTAGAGAGATCAACCATTGGAAGCCTCGTAACGGTCGTCCCTTCTCATGGACGAAATCATTGACATAATTTCAAACTTCTGGCGCAGCAAGAAAGCATGATCGTTGGTTTCAAACAGACAGTTCTCGACTTCATCCATACGGTTGTTTAACAGGTTCTCTAGTTCATCAACATAATTGCTATAAATGCAGTTACTATTTTGGGGCATTTTTTCTTTGACAATGCCGTCTAATACAAGAGACTCTAGTACAGCATTTTTGGCCGAGACGATGGTTAACTGAACAAATAATTGATTAACGATGGTTTTGATCTCTTCGATTTCTTCTTTCCGTGTCATAGTTACATAAATTTAGAGTTTTAATTGGTAGCTACAAATGTAGCAAAACTTCCGTGGTTCGTGAGAATAGTGGAAGATAATTTAAACAAATTATCAACCCTTAAAATATAGATTAAAATGACAAAGAGACAACAATTAGTACTGATGTTCAAGCAGCTGCAGGAGTTCTGCAAGCAGAACGGCATCCAGGTCATCGCGGTCGCCGGTTACGAGAATGACAACAGAGAACTTACCAGTATCTCTTATGCTCGCGGTGATTCCAAACAAATGGTCCAGATGATAACTGAGGAAATGAAAATCAACAGTAACCTGGATGAGTTTATCAGGACAACAGCTGTAATGAAATACTAGAGCAAAATAACCAAGAATGATTTATTAACCCTTAAAAATTAGATTTAAAATGAAAGAAGAACAGCTTTTAAAAATGGCCGAGCAAGTTAAAAAAACATGCAAGGAAAACGGTATCTCGATTTTGATGATTGTTGGGGATACCGAAGGAAACAAGGTTAATGGTAGTAGCCTTCTCATAGGCAGAGAAGATATTTTGATTACGATGATTGTTGGACTTATGGAAGAAAATCCAAATTTCTCCAAGCTCATCCAAAAAGCTTCTGAGTATTACTCAGTACAACAAAGAGAAAGTAAACAGGAATCGCTTGCAAAAGACTTTGAAGAATTATTCAAAGCACTCCGAGACGCTAGATACCAGACGCGCAGAGGATAAATAAAGGAGCAGTCAAGGAACCTTCCCGTTTCCTAGTTTTCAGGATTACGTACTTAACCATTTTCATAACTATATATCTTTTCGATAGGTGGTAAAAAGAGACGGTAAGGTGGCCTTCATTCCCGGATCGAAGCCGGGAACTGCACAAGAGTTAAACGATTATAGAAATGCCAATTTTTATAGATAACGATATACTGGTGGTCACTAAGGACGAGCTTGTTCCCAGGTTCTATAGCTATGACAATTTAAAGAAGCAAATAGACCGTCACAAAGACAAGCCTACCGGCCTTAAGCGCTACTCCCGTGGCGGTGGTCGGGGCAACCGTCTGCTCATCCTTTTCGATTCCCTTCCCGCGACCATCCGTGAGGCCATCGGCGATCCCCGCCGTGTGGAACATATCCTTTTGCTTTATTTTGGTGTGGATTCTGATGCGGTGGATTTCTATTCCACTTATGAAGATGCCGCCGGTACTCTCTCGGCAGAGGAACAGGACAAGTATGTGATGAACGCTTCTGTCCTAAACGCTTTGCTCGCACTCCGTGAGGCTCGCCTGAGCGAATGGCAGTCCAGAGGACGCAGGAGCATGTACGGGCTGGACGATTCAGTATGGTCTGATTACAGTACATTCTCGCAGGTGTTGGAGAAGAGATTTGGAAAGACCCATACCCTTCCTCCCTCACGTGCCCGTCTTATAGAGAAGATGAAGAAATACTCCGCCGGGAGCAAGGAGGACGGTTACCGCTTTCTTATCAATAAGAACAGAGGTAACAACTCTGCCGGCATACGTACGGAAAAGGCCCGCGCCCTTCTGGAGAGTATGTTCGCCCATCAAACATGGAAACCTGATATGGCTGAGGTATTTCGTCAATACGATGCCTTCCTGGCGGGATATGTGGAAATCGTGAATGTGGAGACCGGTGAGGTGTTCGATCCGAAGGAATATGGTAAGATCTCCCAGCGGACTGTGAGCGGTTTCCTGAGCTCCTGGGAGTCGGGTGTAGCCACTTCACGCAAGCGTACGGGAAACCGTCAGATCCGTCTGGGAATGTATGTCCCCTTCGAAACGCTGGAGCACCCGCAATGGGCCGGCAGCATCATTTCCGTGGACGACCGCCAGCCTCCCTTCTTCTATGCCGAGGGGAAGCGTGTATGGTTCTATTGCGGAGTGGATCTTGGCAGCGAGGCTATCACCGCATGGGTGTACGGAAAGGACAAGGAAGGGATCATCTCCGAGTTCTACCGCCAGATGGTACGCAACTATTCACGCTGGGGTATGCCTCTGCCTTATGAGGTGGAGTGCGAGAGTAATCTGAACTCCGGCTTTGCAGATACCTTCCTCAAGGCGGGAGCTATGTTCAAAACCGTCAGGATCGAGGCCAACAGCGCCCGTTCCAAGAGATGTGAAGGTTACTGGCGTCCCATACGTTACCAGATGGAAAAGAAACGTGAGGGCTGGCTGGCCCGTCCGTTTGCCAGAAGCGAGTCCAACCAGGTGTCTACCAGTAAGATCCCTATCCTGCCTTACGAGCGAATCATAGAGGAATGCCTCATAGACATTGAAAGATGGAACAATACCGAGCATAGCATCTACAAGGGTATGACACGCTGGGAAGTTTTCCTTCAGAAGCAGAATCCGGATAACACGAACACTATCAACTGGCGGAGCATCCTTCCCTCCTTGGGAAGGAAGGTCGCTACAAGCGTAAGCCTTGCCGGCCAGGTACGTTTCCGCAAGATGTGGTATATGTTGGGAGATAACGGTACCTTGGCTACAGGCGACAAGCTCATCGGGTATATGCGTACGCTGGCCGGCAAGGAGGTGGATATCCACTACATGGACGACAACGACGGGAGTGTATTACGTGCCGTTATCTGTCTCAGAGATGACAGCAGGATTGTCTGCGAAGCGGTTCCGCAGCCTGTTACAGCACGTTCAGCACTGGAGGAAACTCCTGAGCAAAGGAAGAACCGTGAACTCATGGCCCGTTACCGGAATACACTGGAGGGCTACAGCCGCAGACACTATCAAGAAATCGGCAAGGTGGTGGTCATCGATCACAGAAGTGACACGCTCAACGACAAGTTCCGCATCTCCTCGCTTGACAGATGGCACCATCCCGAAGAACGTGAGGAGGTTGAAATCCTGGAAGAGACACCGGTGGACGATATCATTTTAAATGATCCGCAAATATCCTTTAATAAAGATTTAAAAACAAACTTTTAAAATATAACTGATATGGAAATAGAAACTACCAGAGAGTACAGACAGAAAGTACTGGATGCCCTGAAGGAGGCAAGAGAACTCTTCAGTGGCAGTAACGGTGAATTTGCCAAGAAATACGGACTTAATCAGGGTATCTACAGTGAGATTGTCAATGGAAAGATCACTGCGGATACCGAAAAGAAGATCGGTCACAGAAAATGGCTGTCGGTTGGCCGGTTGTTGGGAGTAACCGCTTCGGAGCGTATGTGGAGAATGGCCCGCACGGACGTATTTAACATGATTGAGCAGTATGTGGATTTCTGCAAGGAGTATTCCAAGGCGATGATGTTCGTGGACGAATGCGCCATCGGCAAGACCTATTCGGCCCTTTATCTTTCCCGTAACCGCAAGAACTGCTTTTATCTGGATGCCACGCAATGTCGCAGCCGTCGCTCCTTTATTCTTCACCTGGCGCGTTGCATCGGTTCCGACGAAGGAACAGTGGAGGAGATGGAAGACAGTATCAAGTATACCCTGTGCAATATCCCTTCTCCAGTCGTGATCATTGACGAAGCCGGCGCACTGAGTTATGCGGCGCTGGAGTCCCTGCATGGCCTGTGGAACGGTACGGAAAACATGTGCGGCTGGTTCATGATGGGATCTGACGGACTTCGCACGAAACTGCAGAATGGAAAGGGACGTAGCAGGAAGAATTCATTCAAGGAACTGTTCTCCCGCTTTTCCAGCAAATATTATTCGATTGTGCCTACGGGTAAGGATGACCGGCTGCTGTTCTACCGTCGGCTGATCACGGATGTGCTGTCGGTCAATGTAAGCGATAGAGAGATGGTAAAGAAAGTTGTGAATATGTGTCTTGATACGCATGGAGAGACCCTGGAAACGGGTCTGAGACGTGCAGAATCAGCATTAATACTTATGCAGGAAGGAGCTTGATGATGGAAAAGGAAGAAGAAAAGAAGCCGAAAAAGCGTGTACGTCTGCTTACCATGCGTAATGTGTATGACAAGAAAATCTCCAAATTTCAATTTGACGGCATGTGGGCGGAGTATGTATCCCCTGAGCCCGAAGATCACGGGATATGGCTTATATATGGTGCGGAGAAGAACGGTAAAACCACTTTCGCGCTTATGCTGGCCAATTATCTGCGGCAAATGGGAAGAGTACTATACCTGAGTGCGGAAGAGGGTATCTCGGCAAGCATACAGGATACCTGCCTGCAGGTAGGCATACCGGAAGAATGTTCCAATATGTACATGTACGAGTACATGCCTGTTGAGGATCTATGGGAGAAGCTGCGTGACCGTCGGAGCGCCAAAGTTGTGTTTATTGACAATGCCTCCTATTACAAGGATGAGCTGATGAATAAGGAGTATGGATTACTTAAGCTCATCCGTAAATTTCCGGAAAAGCTGTTCATTATTCTTGCTCATGAGGAAAAGGGAAGACCACATAATGCCGCTGCGCGACAGGCTTCGAAGCTGGCAAAAGTAATCTTCCATGTGCAGGGTCTGGCTGCCGAAGTAAGCGGACGTGTGGGGAACAATGTAGGAAAGAAGATTCCCATTGTCGAAGAGAGAGCCCGGTTGTATCATGGTAACGAATTAAATGGCAACGATTATGAGTAATAACAAACCTTCCCGCCTGGTGTTCTATGCCACCAATGCCCAAAAGGATATTATCCATCGCCTCAAACGTCAGAAAGGTCTGGATGACGATACTTATCGTGCTACGATTTATAGTTTCACCAACGGACGTACCGATTCCTCCAAGTTTATGTACAGGTACGAGGCTGCCGAATTAATTTCAAAATGGCTTGATCCCGAGGGTCTCAAGGTAGAAGATCAGAAAAAGCAAAAGAAAGTTGTCAAAGACATCTTTGGCGTATCCTACAGTATCGGTATCCTCAATAAGGACTACAGCAGCGACGATCCGTATGAGATCGAGATGAACAAGGCAAAGATCTCTTCCTTTCTGAAAAGACGCGGAAGCATCAAAAAGGATGTAAGCCGGCAAAATCTGGAGGAGTTAAAAGAGACTCTAAAGCAGTTACAAACGATTAAGAAAAAGGAGGGAAAATGAAATGGGCCTATAGACTGACGATTGTCCTCTGTATTCTCGGAATCATCACTGGAGATAGCATAAGTACAAAGATATGGGCTTCCAGTTGCCTGTTCTGGGTACTGATCGCTTCCAAGAACAATAACGACAACGACAGAAACAAGAGAAATCAACATAGTATTAATTATTAAAATCAATTTTTATGGTAAAGACAAGAGTTAAAAAGACGATTATTACCGGTGTGACAAGTGAACAGGTAGAAGCGGCATTGAGCGAATTCTCGCAGGCTGACTCAAGAATTCAGAAGATCACTGCTGAGATGGAACTGAAGATTACTGCCATCCGTGACAAGCATGCGGAGGAACTGGCAGAACTTCAAAAGAAGAAGGATGACTCAATGGAGATCCTTCAGGTATTCGCTACGGAAAATAAAGAAAGCCTTTTCTCTAAAACAAAGAGTTACAAGAGTGCTCATGGAATTTTCGGATTCCGCACAGGAACTCCCAAGATCAAGCAACTGAAAGGTTTTACAAAAGAATCTGTGCTTGCTTTGGTAAAAGCCATTCTCCCAGATTACATCCGCACGGCGGAAGAAGTCGCAAAGGATCGTCTGCTTGCTGATCGTGATAAGGAAGAGGTAGCAGAGAAACTGTCTAAATGCGGTATGGTTGTAGTACAAGATGAAACATTCTATGTGGAACCCAAGAAAGAAGACCAGCCGTCCTGAGTACTCATATGCTCCTATCGGCAGCCGCTGGGTAGTTTATCACTGGGTGGAGACCGGGAGTATCAGCACGGCAGACAAAGTGGATGAATTCCCCACCCGTGAGGAAGCAAGGAAGGAATGCTACCGACTCAACGGCTGGAAATATGAAGACCCTGAAAAGAGAAAGAATAACCTCAAGTATTAATAATTTAAATTTTTACATTATGAATGAAATTTATTGGATGACCGTAATTGGTAACCTGTCTACTGCATTGACAGTCGTATGGATTGTAGCTTTGATAATTATCGTTGTCATGCTGCTTGTTTTGTTGGTATCGGAAGGTGATGTAATCGAGGATAGGGACGACGAACACACATTCTTCAAATGGTTGAAGCGCTTTGTTGTCTGTGGTGTAATAGCAGCGATGACGAATATTTTTATTCCGACGACCAAGGAGCTGCTTTATATCTATGGTATCGGTGGTACGATTGACTATATCAGGACCAACGATACGGCAAAGCAGCTTCCGGACAAGTGTATCAAGGTGCTTGACCGTTTTGCGGATAAATATATTGACGAACCTGAAAAAGATAAATAATTATGGGAATGCACACATGGTTTGAGTGTAAAATCCGTTACGAGAAAGTAATGGAAAACGGAATGCAGAAAAAAGTAACAGAACCTTATCTGGTAGATGCTCTCAGCTTCACGGAAGCGGAAGCAAGGATAATCGAGGAGATGACTCCCTTTATCTCCGGAGAGTTTACAGTATCGGACATTAAGCGTGCCAACTACAGCGAAATTTTCCCCAGTGATGCCGAATGCGACGACCGCTGGTTTAAATGCAGGTTGTGCTTCATCACGATAGATGATAAGAGCGGATCTAAGAAAAAGACAAGCACCTATGTGCTGGTACAGGCTGCGGATCTGGGACGGGCAAAGGAGAACCTTGATACCGGCATGAAAGGCACAATGGCAGAGTATGAGGTAGCCTCGGTAGTGGAAACAGCTATCATGGACGTATATCCTTATACAGCTGACAAAGACGCCAATCCTGAATTCTCGGACGAGAAGAAAAAGCAAGAATGAACAGTTCAAAGGTAGTCGTAGTCCTGCTCATTGTATGTGAGCAGGACTCTCATAACGATCCGGAAGAGATGGTGAGCAAGGTTGTCACGGAGGAAGTGAAGCCGATACAGATTAAGCTGGAGAACCTCAAGTATGAGATAGATGACTTCATACACGAAGAGCGTAAACGAGTACGTTTTGGCTGGCATACGCGTGATAAGCCTTTCCATCCGCAAGATTTCAAACGAGAGATCACCTGGCATCGCATCAGGAGCCGATGCTTTTAAAGACAATTAAATAACCATTTAAAGACAATCTATGAACTTGAAAGAGAACAAAGATAAGAAGTCGATGAGGGCTATCCTTCAGGATGTTTCTCGTGTGACTGGGGTATCAAAGGTTCTGATCCTCTCTCGTGTGAGGAAACAGAAGGTGGCTGACGCGAGAATGCTATTCTGTCACATGGCTCGTAAGGAAGGCTATCTTTTGCGTGAAATCGCATCTTTCATCGGCAAGAGTTACTCTCGTGTATCGATGGCATGTTGTGATGTGGTACTGAGAAAAGAGACGTTTCGCCCGTTCATTGACAAATTATCCCCATCCGTGAAGACGTTGTCTGATACAAGGAAAAGGAAATGTGTGCTGACACTAAAGGAAGGCGAACATGAATGGCCATTAAAGGCTTACCAGTCCCCTGTTGGGATACGACATGAGGGTAAGCGTCCTGACAGGGTAATCATTGACTGTTATCAGGAGTATAATCAGGAACAGTTATTGGAGTTCTCTAGATATCTGGAAACTATTGCTAAGGCAATGGCATTCTCAAATCCAGCGATAATAGCTATTGAAAATAGTAGTAAAGATGTTTATGATGCTAATAATACCAAAGACAATGAAAACAATTGACTCAATTATCATTCACTGCTCAGCAACACGTGCCGGACAGGATTTACGTGCAAAGGATATAGATCGTATGCACAAACAAAGAGGCTTTAACCAGATCGGTTATAATTTCGTGGTCGACCTTGATGGTCATGTAGAGAATGGACGTCCACTTTCTATTGATGGGGCTCATTGTAATACAAAGGGATTTTCCGGTGTATCTTACAATAAGCATTCAATTGGTATCTGTTACATCGGTGGTTTAGATGCGAGTGGAAGACCAGCCGATACTCGTACTCCTGAGCAAAAAGCCGCATTACGTGGACTTGTGGCGAAATTGTGCAAAGAGTATGATATCATCGAGTTACTTGGTCATCGGGATACTTCACCCGATCTGGATGGCTCGGGTGAAGTGGAACCGGCAGAATTTATCAAGGCATGTCCCTGCTTTGACGTGCGTTCAGAGTTCTCTAATTTCTTACGCAATGTTGTTGTGAAAGCAAAATAACCCTCAATACGAAAGTAGTAATGAATATGAAAGCAAAAATAAGAAAAACAGGCGAGATTGTAGATGTAATAACTTACTCTGGGCATACATATAGAAGTGATATTGATGTTGTGTCTTATATTGATAGCAAAGGTTATGAATGCGTTGATATGAAGATGAATAGGTTTTGGGACTTTGAAGATGTAGAAGAATGCTATTTATCTACAAAAGAAAACCTTATTGATTGGGAGGAAAGACGTTTCCAACTTGTAAAGGCTGCAATGCAGGGGAATTTTCCGCAAACTTCATTTGATAAAGAGTCATTTTGCAGATATTGTATTTCAGTCGCTAACGAAATGATCAATCAACTTAATTCGTAACAAGAACAGTAATGAATATGGAAGCAAAATTTAAAGTAGGTGACAGAGTGAGAGTTTTAGATTGTCCAGTCATGCCGGATGCAATAGGAAAGTCTGGCATAATCAGACATACGCAAGGAGATTTATATCGTGTCGAAGTCGATGGTAAAGTCATACCTGATTATGCTTTAGAAGCTGATATAGAGCTGATACGGACCCAATCTCCCTGGATAAGTGTAACGGATAGCTTGCCGGAGGTAGATACAATAGTTCTGACCAAAGGAGCTTATGGATACCTTCTCTGTTTTCTTTCAACCCTTGGGGAATGGGAAACGGGAGCATACGTTAATGAAGAAAGATTAGGCATAACTCATTGGATGCCGATACCGGAATTTGACTAATAACAATTTAGAAATGAGGCAAGTTTGCAAGGCTTGCCCCATTATGGCGGTTTATGTCTTTAGATACTATCTGATAGTGTAAATATCAGCGATAATCTAAAAGGTTTGACTTGGAGTTAATACAAAGCTCCCTGTCACGACTAAGCAATAGATAATGCTTATGGAGCTTATAACTGCAAGAATAAAACACAATGTGTCTAACATAAACTACCCAATCAATTGCCATTTAGATTGGGCTTTTATACGCCCAATCTAATTTTTAAAATATTTAAACATATTTCAAATATTAAATTGCCGACAATATTATCGGTAGAACAAAGATATGATAAATAAAACGAAAGAGCAACAAGCTATTAGTTTTCTTCGTAGCATGGAATGCGATCATCCCTTAAATCTCGGCTTTTCCGGTGGTAAAGATAGCGTTGTTATTCTTGACCTTGCAGAACGGGCAGGCATTAAGTATAACGCCATCTACGCCAACACCACAGTAGACCCGCCGGGAACAATTAGCTTTATAAAGAAGAACTATTCACAAGTGCAGATTATGCACCCGGAGAAGTCGTTTTTTAAGTTAGTGGAGGAAAAGGGATTTCCTTCCCGGTTACGTCGATTCTGCTGTGAAAGATTAAAGGAAAGATACGGTATTGGCAAACGTAGTATCGAAGGAATGAGAGCTGCCGAAAGCCGGAACCGGAAAGATTATGAGCCGGAACAATGCGATACACGTAAGTGGATGCAGGGTGCAAAGCATATTCTTCCTATTCTCACATGGACGGAAGAAGATATTTGGAATTACATTCGTGAGCGCGGTTTACCTTATTCAAAGTATTACGATGCTCCGTATAACCTTTCCCGGCATGGCTGTGTTGGTTGCCCCCTCTGTAATTATAAACAGATGCAATTAGAGTTCAAGATGTTTCCCGGCTATGCTCGTAGAATGATAGTAGCCGTTGAGAGATACATGAACACTCATCCGAACGTTTTCCTTGCTCGTAACTTTGCGGACGGCTACGAGGCTTTCTATTACTACATTAACGAAATACCTATTGCGGAATTTCACGAGCAAAAGAAAGGATTATTCGTTTTCAGTGCAAAGGAAATTATTCAAAGAGAAATTTTAAATCAATTAGCGTAAAACAATAAAATTATGAAACAAGAATCAAGCGCAATCAATCCGTATAACGGAATATTTGGGCAACAAGGTTGGATTTGTCCGAAGTGTGGAAGGGTATATTCACCATATACTCAAATGTGTTTGTATTGCAAACCTGATAATATAACTACTATTTCTAATCTTAGCGACCTTTCTAACAAGAATGTCAGCGAAGAAGATCTAAGAGAAAATCGTAAAAGCAAATAATTTATGAAACAGACATTAGAAGAAGTTGCAAAAGAAAATATCTTGTTTAATCATAGAACGGTTGATCGTACTTTGTCAGGTGGCAACTTGGCGCAATTTGGGATAACGAATTTTATTCAAGGCGCCGAATGGCAAGCAAAGCAATCTCCGTGGATCAGCGTGAAGGATAAGTTACCGGATAATCAAAATATTGTTTTGGTGCGTGACGAATACGGTGGATTCTGCACTGCTTATCTTCACGGCCCAAAGAGTGGATTTATAACTTATGGAGAGGAGGCTTATCGCAAATTCGGAGAGATTACCCATTGGATGCCAATTCCTCCTTTTGAATCAAATGATAACGAATAACTGCAAATCTAATGAATATATAGATTTTACGAAATTTAATACTTTTGATAAAGCAAAAAAGTTCTTTTAGCATTTTGAAGATTGATATATAAATAATAACGGGCGCCCGGCATGCTAGCCGCAGCACCCGTTATATATAATAAGAAAAGTCAGTCCTTTTTTAATGAAGACTAAGTGTTTCCTTCCAGTCTTCCTTTTATTTGCTTTTCGGAGAATCCGAATCCGGCGGCAAACTGTTTGAATTTCTCCTTCTGCTTCTCAGGAAGAAGTGCATACAGGCTTTCAAACGGTGTCGCGCTTTTGATTGCTTTTTTTAATTCTTTTCTTTTCATATGAGTTCCTGTTTTTTATGTTTGCAACAATCGCAGTCACACAGCATCAACCTTGCCTTTTCGAACATCAGCTGTCCGATCTCCCCTGAAAGGTAGCAGATCTCCTCTCCCCACGGATCGATCCCCAGCGCTGCCGCTATATGCGCTTCCAGATGCTTGCGCTCGTGGTCATAAGAGTTCTGAAACTGTGCAGCGGAAGATGTGATGCCTATGACCATTACTGTCTGACGTGTGCCGTAATTGGAATAGGTGAGCCCGGTGTCGGGCTTTCCGGCGCTCAGGTTCTCGTATGCGGTCCGCAGATCATCTCCCCGACATCCGATATCATAAAGCCTGCCCATGATCTCATCCGTATAGTAACAATCCACGGCATAATAGACCTCGACCTTCCAGTCGTATTTGCTTATGTCGAACTGCTGCCGGATCATAGCATCTCATCCCATTCTACCGGTTCACCTGCCCGGCACATCTTTGCATACCACATGCACATTACCATTCCGTCAGGCGCATCAAAATCATCGATGGTGTCCTTGACGTAAAGTGCCAGGCGTGCATCATCCGCAACGGAAGATTTCAGATAATCCGCCTTTCCCATGTTAGCTACATACACATAGTCGTAGAGTGTGTTGTTTTCCACCCTTACGCCATTCTTTGCCAGCAGCTCATCGACTTTATCCTTGCTCAGGGGCTCGATCTTCTCACTCTTTCCTGTTGCGGGATTCATTTTTCGCATAAGCGAGACAGCAAATTCGCACAGCTTCTTATTGAAGTGCCAGCCGTAATTCTTCAGATAGGCCGTCATTTCTCTGGGACGGTCATCATGTATATCAAGAGGTTCCTTTACCTTGCTCATAATGTATTCAAATTAAACGGGATGACGTCTGTCCGCCATCCCGAAGAGTTAAACAATCAGCGGTATCTTGAGTATCTTCCCGTTCCCGGTACTCCACGGCGTTGTCCCATGTCCCCGCCATAACGGTTTCCGTATCCACCGCCACGGTTGCCATAGCCGCCGTATCCGCCACGATTTCCATAGCCGCCGTATCCGCCACGCTGTCCCATGTCGTCATACTCGTCGTCATAGTCATCGTAATCATTACGCTGTCCCATGCCGCCTCTGCTCTCGGAGATCTCCTCGATGCACTGCATGAGCTTGCCTCCATACTTGAGCATCTTCTCAGCGTAGTCGCTCATCTTCTCGACCTTGCTGTCTTCTATTTCGATCATCATCATGTCTGTTGTTTTTTAGAATTGTTACTACTTGCCTTTTCCGCAGGTTTGAGCAGTTCGGCCATCATGGCCTTCAGTTCTGATATTTCCTGCCTGAGGGCTTTATTCTCCGCATCCTGCCGCTGCCTTTCGGCCAGTTCGGGATTGAGAGTTTCCATCATCCGGTTGCATGATTCCACCACCGTGCGGTGATAGTCTATGCTCTTGAGTATTTCCAGGGATCTGGTCCTCATTGCCGTGACCTCGGAATTCATTGACTCCCGTGATCCGGAGATAACCATGTTTCCTCCTCCTGGGAAATTGGCATCCGCGATATCCGCGCCTGCGGGTATCTTCTGAAAAGTTACGGTCTGTTCTCCCACCTTTACGGTGATATCCACCACCATTCTCATGGGCTGTCCGAACATCATCGGCTGTTGTGCCGCCTCGGGCACGGGAGCGGATACTCCCACAACCGATCCCGTTTCAACAAAGGGTGTTCCGTCCTTGTGCAGGATATAGAACTGATTATTTACTCTTAAATTTTGGAAAGGCATATTTTCTTCTCTTTGATAAGGCGGGATTTCTCCCGCCTGTAGTTTATACTACTCCGGTCATTACCTGCAGGGTGTTTGTCGCCCTGTCGAACCAGAATTCATAGACTCCCGTTCCGGGGATATCAGCTACCGTGAGCGCTTCTCCACCGTATTTGGTCACCGCCTGTGTCACCCCGTTCGTTTCAAAGAGTACCGGCAGTGTGCCTGTAGTCCCTGTGGGGATTGCCTGTCTGAGGTCAATGAATATGGTTCCTCTGTACCAGGCGTTGACAAAAGAGTGGTTGGGGAAGGAGAACACCGCATTTTCTGCGGTCACATTCACGCCGGATGTGGCAATTGCCGCCGATCCGCGGCGGTTAACGAATTGAAAGGGAAATGGCATAGTTACCTCCTTTCCCCGGGTCAACCCCAGAATCCGTTACCTGCTCCCAAACCGATACCGTATCCCAGTCCGTATTGTGCGGCAACACAGGTCGGTATGCCTACCACCGGACTATACGGAACCTTGGCCACTTCGGGCTGGTTACATTCGATCTTGGCCAGACGTGAGCTCAGGTCGCTCAGCGCAGCGTTGACAGGAGCGATGGTTTGTGCCGATACTTGTGCGAAGTATGCGTTCTGATGCTCTTGTGAAAGCTGGTTAAGCAGCGTGCTGTTTCTCTCGCGCAGGGTGTCGATCTTGTCCAGCAGTGCCTGGTTCTGCATCGCATCCAGCTTGCTGATAATCGCGTTTGTGTTTGCTGTGCCGGCATCACGCAAGGCAAGCGTGTTCTGGTTGGCCGTGTTCACCAGGGTGTTTGTCTGATTGCAGACAGACAGCTGGTTCTCATAGCCCATCTTGGTGATGTTGTTGTTTGTCTCGCAGCAGCACTGACAGATCTGTGACTGGATGGCATTGTTACCCTGCATGATCGCTGTAACGATCTGGTTGGTATTCATGCCCATCTGGTTTCCGATGTTACAGATCTGCATGCCCAGTCCGTTAACGGCTGCCATGACAGCGTCGGAAGAGGTGTTCAGGGCGGTTGCAAGAGACTGGATGTCAAAACCGTTGCGTTGCACGGCCTGCATGATCACGGCGGTATTCGCATCGTTCTGCACGAACGGCACTACGCCTCCCTGACCGTTACCCATCATTCCTCCACGGGCGCCACCGAAGCCTCCCATGCCACCCCATCCCATCAGGATAAAGAGAAGCAGAATAGCAAACAGGTCGTCTCCCCATCCGTTTCCGTTACGGTTGTTTCCGCCGCCCATCAGGGCCAGGATGTTAGGATCTACACCTCGTTGCTGCATCAGAGCCGGAAGCATGGCTAGAACGCCGTTGGTACCGCCTCCTGAGTTTCCCCCTTCGGGGAAAACAAATGTTCTTGATTCACTCATAGTTGTATTTGTATTTGTAGTTCCGGTCACTATTCGACCGTGCTGCAAACATACTCATCTACAACTGCCCTGTCGAGAAATCACTTCCCATGCGCTTCCTGATGCGTGTCAAATAAATACCTATCATAGGTGAGGTGATGTTACGTGATATCAGATGCCGCACGCCTCTTGCTGTGCGGTGAAGAAGTGTTGCGATCTGATCGGGATACAATCCTTTTTCGGTTAGAAGGGTAACAAGAACATACCTGGCATCAGTAGTCTCCATATCCTTATAATCACCCAGAATCCTGTCTCTGGATACTTCCGTTTCCTCCTCTGTCAGGGAGAGCAGTTTAAAGAAAATTTCGCTCTTACACATAAATTTCTAATTTTTATTGTTACTTTTGTGCACCACAATAAACATAGCGCAATTATCCACGTTAAGGACTTTAGCCCTCAGCGTGTGGATAGTTGCGCTATCTTTTCCTTGTTTATTTGTGGTGATTTAAACGGAAGCGTTGAGGGCTTTTTTATAATTCCCTCCTTATAATTGCATATTTATCTAGAAATCATTACTTTTGTCATTGAGGTAAAAAGTTTTTCAAGACTGTTTTTAATTGTTTTCAGGTATGAAGAAATCCAGAATGAATACTCCGGGACGGAGCTACGTTCACCGTGTATCGTCTATCGTGCGCATCTATGACGAGCATTCCCGTGACGGCCTGTCGAACCGGGAGATCCTGCGGCGCTATATATGGCCGGAGTTCAGGATCTGCGAGCGCACCTTTTACAACATCATCAATGCCAGTGCCGATGACCGTATCATTTCCAAGCAGAAGGAGATGCAGATGAGTCTTTTCTAGAGTTTCTGCGTAACGCGGAAAGTGTATTCCTCGATATCCTCTATCAGTTCTGAGTGGTTATGATTCGTATCGCTGGCGGTACGCCGGAACATATCGAAGAATACGCTGCCGTCGTTTCCCAGGAAGTTATGCAGATGTCTGCTGATCTTCTCCAGCAGGCTGAAACGCTCCAGTGTCTGGAGCTGATATTTGCTTCCTTTTCTGGAGGAACCTTTCCAGTCGGTGACTATATGCAGCCTGATGGGAACAGTTGCCGTCTGCGTGGCGGCAGAGAGCATTTGCCATTTGTAAGGCATGAACTCAAGGAATACCGCAGGGCGGGCAAAAGGCTCTTCCTCCTCAATAAAATCCACCTGCTCGTTCCACAGGTCGTAGGTTTTGACAAGGGACTCTCCCTTATCGTCCGTCAGTCCTTCCAGGTGTTTCTGGAGCTGTAAAAAGAAAAAACTTCTCATGATATTTATAATTAGTCGTTAAATACTTCCTTGATATTTTCCCTGGCTATTTCCTGCAGCAGTTTCTCCAGATCCGGGTGTGTGCCTATGAACTGCCGGCGGGGAATGACAATTTTGCTGCCGACCTTCTTTAAGGCCATTGCCCGGTAGAATTCCGCATCCGAGGACAGCTGCCGGTTTTTCCTGGTCCTGCGCAGTTCCCCTTTCAGGGTATATCCCATTTTGCCCATAGCTTCCCTGTACTTGATCCAGAAATATCCTTTCATCCTTCGGGTAACGGTAATGGTTCCACCTTCGTTGTGTATCCTGGCATAAGGAACGGATGAAGTAAATGCTACTCCCTTGTTGCCTTCCATGATCTCGGCCCGTATGCTTTTGCGGAGCGTTCCGGACTGCTGCAATATTCCCCGGGTCTCATCCTGAGCGTACCGTCTTCTTTTCCACTTCTCGGTAAAGAAAGCCTCCCGCTGGAAGTTCCGGTCGAACTCCTCCTTAGCTTCCGTCTTGATGTCCTTCAGGGTAAGACGGATGTAACGGTTGATCCGTTGCTGCAGTTCTCTGATCACCTTCTTTGTATCTTTTTCAGCCATTTTCTCCTCCTTTCACTTGTTTACGCACGATCCTGCATGCCCGGCAGAGCTCATTGTCCGATCCTTTTCCGTTACAATCGGTACATCCCTTTCTCGTATAGGGATTGTATGCAGGAAAAGTGGTCATCTGCTTGCCCGGATTGAAACGCATCATCTCCTGATATTTACCGGCGGTCGCCTGCGATCCCAGGTTTATGGCCTGTTGCTCGTCACTTTGCGGGTATTTGCTTTTTTTTACCTGCTGTACCACGCATCTGCAGCCGAAACCGTTGGGCGGGAAATACCAGTCCCAGAACCTGCTGGTAATCGGGAGCGTAATCCCTTCCAGTAGCTGATGACTCTTACGTACCCGCTCGTCACCCGCAGTCCGGTATTGCAGATTGTAACGATCCCCATCCTCCTGGAAATCCTTCTCGAAATCTTTCCATTGCGCCGCCATCAGCGCCGCCGCGCCGGCGAAGTTATACTCCGTCTTCAGGTAGGAACCGTTATACGTATTGTTGATCTTTTGGACGTCATTTAAAAACCGTTCAAACGGCTTTTTATTCCCTTTTTCATCCAGTAGGGAAGGAAACGCCTCATTGAGCTCATGAAAGGTCTTGATCCCGCTGAATACATAGTTAGACTCCTTGAGCCGCTCGATGCTCACCTCATCCAGGGGAACTTCCCGGATCGAATAATCCACCGCTCCGTCCAGCAGTGTGGCGGTCTCACGGATAAAGCTCCTCACCTCCTCCTCTTTCAGCATCTCTGGGGAGAACTGCTCCTGCCGGTGCAGCCATGCCATCAGCAGGACGAATGCCGCTTCGACGGAAGAGGTGTCGACTTCCACCGTATCATTCTCTTCCTCCTCTTTCTGAGCCAGGGACAGGGAAGCGCTCTCATATACAAGCCTTGCCCTCTCATGCAGCCCCGCATAATCAGCGGGGCCTAGTCGAAAAAAGGCTTTACCAACTGCTGGGTCGTTTCCTTACGTGCCTTGACGGGCATCTGGTACTTCTCAATAATGTATTTCGGGTCCACCTCATAATGATTCATGACCATCGTTTCGTATGCCACCTGCTGTTCTGGAGTATAGGTCACGCTGTCATCCCATTCGAATCTGCATCCCTTCACCGGGAATCCATGATAAATCATACGTGGGATCAACTGCCAGTTTACCAGATCCCGTATCATATCGGCATCCTTGTTGATCAGGTTATCCAGCATGTTCTCATGCACCTTCGACTGCGAGAGCGAGGCTCCGTTGTCAACAGTCATGGTCTGTGTCAGTATCGCCTTACTCAGTTCCGAGTTACACCGTTCGATCCGCCTGTCATACACATTGTAGGCGTCACCGCGTGTGGATTCCTTGATATCTATCGTGGTCCCTTCCGGAAAGAGTCCGTAGGATGCCGCTCCCATGTTACGCAGCAGCTTCTCCAGCTTGTCAAACTCCTTTGGATCGCGGCTGGTGGTTGTTCCGATGCGCAGCGGTATGCCGAAGATCTCGCCGAACATGTCCCAGAAGCTGGCCATGTTTTTCTTCGGGATGGTCTGCAGCGCGCATTTGAGATAGAGTCCCAGATCGTGTGTGCCTCCGGCCTCCGTTACGTTCCATGACACAGCTCCCGTCCGGTAGTCGAATCCCGACTGCCATGTATCGTTCTCGCTGCGGATGATTACGCCGAACTCGGGAATGACATGTGTGCGCGGCACCAGTTTGATGTGGCTGAATATCGGCTTGTCATCCACCGTGATCACCGGCCCGAGTTCGATGAGTGAGTTGCCCTGATAGATACTCTCCAGGCTGAGTCTCATCCATACCTTGAACCAGGGAGCTTCGAAAAGTTCCTTGGCGTTATCCATATCGTTTCCATTCCTGTCCGTGATCTTGAATCCCTTGTTCATTACGAATCCCGTCCGCTGTTCGACGCACCCCGTGAGATGTCCGTCCACATCCACATCCGTGTAGATATTATAGAGCTTCGTACGTCTTGGCTGCTCTACGTTGATGGCCTGCTGCCATGCCCACCGCCATGACTTCAGGTCATTACGTGTGAGGTTTTCCGTCTGCAGCTGCAGTTTGACAGTCATATCCTTTACCCTGCGACGATCCGCCGGACGTGCCAGGTCTATGTTCCCGAACGGGATGTTTCCTTTCTTTTTATTTCCCATGTCTTACCAGATATAATTGTTTCTGACTCCCTCGCCTGTGCGGATGGGATTGTGGTAATCCTCCTCTCCGTTCGGTCCGGTAACGGTCGGAAGGTCAAGCATCACTGCGGAGGACTGTACCGCCTCGAGCCATTCCACCTGCCGGCTGTATTGCTTCTCGTACTTCTCCCAGCTCATTCGGGAGGGCAGACTGAGCACCATCCTGTAGAGCGCTATATCCGTCAGACATCCGACGAGCGCCATGTTTCTCTCATTATCTTCTCTTGCGAAAGCGGCGTTCACATCATACCTTGCCCTCAGATATCCGGCCGCAAAGTCCATAGCGAACTTCTCCGCCGCTTCCCGGTTCTCCGGCTTGCTCTGCTGAACAATATCCAGGGCATTCTCTCCGATATTGATATAATCCTGATCCGTGATATACATAGTGATATAGTTAAATGATTACCATCTTTTCTGGGGTGGCTCCCTGACCCCAAGACGAGGTGGCAGCGTATCCTGCCGTACCTGTTTCTGCAGCTTGTAGATCGCACCCTCATCTGCGTCCGGAGAATCGTCATGTGCCCGGCTTCCCTGTTCGAAGGAGAGTGTCTGGTCAATGGATGTCTTCATATCGGCATCATCCTTGTACTTGATATTGTACCATACGAATCCTCTTTCCCACAGGGGTGATATGGCTTCGATACGTGCGAATTTGTCAGGCTTCTTGCGGGTGTCCGGCATGATGGGCAGCTGGTATCCTCTCAGGTCTCCTTCCCGTTGGAACTCGTCGAGTATGGTATCCTGCATGAAGTTGGCCTCCATGTAGAAGGATACGGCACAATCCTCCGGAAGTGATTCGTACAGGTCATAGAGCCAGCGCACCATTTCACCTACGCTGCATTGCCGGCAGAAGGCACGTATGCAGTGCAGTTCCCTCGGGGATGCCGTCTTGAGTCCTCTCTGGGGTCGTCCCCACATCTTGCACGCCTTGTAGTCGTTCTTTCCGGTGCTTTTCCAGGAAGGGTCGACATAGACAACGATGCTCTCATAGTATTTCAGTTTGAGCATCCGTCTGTACTTGATCCACCTCTCTTGGAATACGGCTCCTTCGGTGATGGGATTGTTCATGTACTCCTTCTGGAAGGAACGGTATCCCATAAACTCTTCGAGTCCCTTCAGGTATTCCGTAGTATATCTTTCGGGCCATGCGGGATTGCCGTTCTTGTCAAAGGCATTCACCGAGCTGGTATGTACCGTGCGACTGTCGATGATCCTCTGCAGCACGCTGTTCTTGCCGATCAGGTTGCCGACCATGACAAAGCGTCCTCCTTTTCCTCCAAAGCATCCGAAGAGGGCTTCCTTGATCCATTTGGTCATTTCCCGTACACGGGCCTCGCTGCGGCACATCTCGTCATCGTCAAGGTCATCCACAACAATATAATCCGGACGCATCTCGCGGAACCGGAGTCCGCGCGGTGACTGTCCTCGTCCTCGCGAGAAGAAGGCACAGCGGTCTTTGGTGACAAACTCGCCTTCCTGCCAGCAGCCGGCATTGTACTGTTCACCGAAATCCTCGATGATGTACTGATTGGATTGCAGTTCCATCTGCAAGTCTCCCAGCAGGGCATCGGCATTGTCTTCGCTCTTGCCCACAAGCACCATCACGTGTAGCATACCGTTGAATTTCAGCCACAGCGGTACACCGATGTCCAGGTGGACGCTCTTGGCATGCCCTCTCGGCCATTTGAATACAGCCCGGCAGTTGGAATTGTTATAAAGATAGCGGGCCGCGTCATTCTGGAACCTGGCGTTAGGACATTCGCAATAATGCTTCAGATAACGCTGACAGAAATAGTTGTAGTCTTTCAGGGCACGGGCAATGTTGCGTTTCTTCTCTTCCGGGGTCTCAATGCGCTTGTCCGATGTCAGCCGTTTGAGTCTCTCGCTCTGCTGTAGCCAGCGCTTATAAGCGTCTTTTCTTTCCTGTTCGGTCATATTACTTCTTTATAAAAAATGGTGAGATAAAGTCATCATGCAGCCTATGGAGTATCATCACTACTTCATCGGGCAGTTCCGGGTATTCTTTTCTGTGTTCCATCAGCCAGTCTTCAAACCGTATGAAGGCTTCCACGTAATGTATGATATTGGTGCTCTTGTCCATTTTTTCGATAGCGGCGGCCAGCTTTACCAGATCGTCGGCTATCTTCTTTCTTTTCAGGTACTCGTCCGGATTTTCAATGGCGTCATTGACAATGGAGAGGATCTTCTGCGTGATCTCCTCGCGTGTCATGCCATAGCATGCCTTGAGCTCTTTCCATCCCTCCTGGTTGATCCATCGGGAGAGTGTCTGCCGCGCTACTGCGGTAAGTTCGAGGATGCGTTCTACAGGGACGCCCTTCAGGTAGAGTGCCTTCGCTGTTTCTTTGGATTTATGTTCCGTTCTTGCCATACCGGTCGTTTAAAATTTGAGACAAAGATGCGCATCCCCGGGGCGGATAGAAAAAAATGACGTAGCGGTTGCATACAATGACGTACGGGCTGCACAGTTGCAGGAAAAGGTTGCATAGTTTTTTTGAAGAGCTTTCTCTCCGGTATAAGTTTGTGACAAAAAACAGATGCAATGGGCGAGAGAATCCGAATATCGAATGAGACATTGAACCAGTATGGTACGTGGGTAAAGACAGATGGTGTCGACCTGTCACAGTACGAGCGCAATCCTATTCTTTTGTGGATGCACCAGAGAGGTGTCATCATCGGAATGATAAAGGACATACGCAGGGAGAACGGTGAGATTACCGGTGAGCCTTATTTCGATGAGGTTCGTGAAGAGTCGAAGCTGGCCAAGCAGCAGTGGGAAAAAGGTACGCTGCGGATGGGATCACCCAATTTCGAGATACTGGAAATGTCCGAAGATCCGGCGCTGCTCAAACCCGGACAGACCTGTCCCACCGTTACCAAGTCCCGTCTGGTGGAATACAGCATGGTGGACATCGGCGGCAATGACGACAATATCCGTCTGAGTTATGAAGGAAAGGAACTCATACTCAGCAGGCAGGAGGGTGCGCACAGTCTTCCGCTGCTGAAAAACAATAATCATCCAAAAACATTACCTCAAATGAATGAAGAATTGAAAGCAGTCGCCCTGATGCTGGGCCTCACGGATGCCGCAACGCTGACAGACGTGCAGAAAAAGATCAATGTGGTTCTGGAATATCAGAACGCTAATGCCCGGCTCATCTCCGAGAAGGATAACCTGCAGAAAGAGCTGGACAAGTTGAAGCTCGCGGGTGTCACTACGCTGGTGGATACCGCCATTGCCGAAGGCAAGATCGGTGCCGACAAGAAAGAACATTTCATCACGCTGGGCAAGACGGTAGGAGCCGAATCTCTCAAACTCACCTTTGATGCGATGAACGCGGCCGTGCGTCCCACAGCCATCCTTGCGGGAGGAAAGACGTCTTCCGCCGCTTCCGCAGGCGTCTACGAGAAATGGGAGGATGTACCGGAAGCAGAACTCAAACTGATGCGTTCTGGCGACCCGGAACAGTACAAGCGCCTGTATAAGAAACAGTTTGGAGTGGACTGTCCGCAGCTTGTTTAACCAATAACAATATTAAAAAAAATGAAAAAGAAAAATGTCTTGAAATTTCTGACCGGAACGATGTTTAACGTTGTGATGGGAATTATTCTGGCTTCCATCGTTGGAATCAATCCGGCCTATGGCGCCATATCGGGAGTCGTTATTCCGATGGCCCTTACAAACTTTACACCGGTAGCTGCCGCACTGGAAGGTGTATATACTGAAGTATGGACCGGTGAACTGGTGCGACAGATGGATGCGGGACTGACCGCTTCCTTTCTGGACGGTATCCCTGATTATTCGGCAAAAGTCAACAATGAGATTATCCACCTGGTAGATGTGGGTGGCGATCCTGATGTACTGGTAAATAATACGACTTATCCGATACCGGTTCAGGATCTGGTAGAAGGTGACATCCCTATCGGGCTGGACAAGTTCCAGACAAAGGCTACTCGTGTAACGGATGACCAGCTCTATGCGATCTCTTACGACAAGCTCTCACTGGATATCCAGCGTCATGGAACCGCCATCGACCGTATCCGTTATAAGAAAGCTGCGCATGCGCTGGCTCCATATAGCCATACTGCCAAGACTCCGGTGATCCCTACCAGTGGAGAGGCGGATGCTGCCGGAAGAAAGAAAATGACCCTCAAGGACATTATTGCCCTTAAGCGTGCGCTCGACAATGCGGAGGTACCTGAAGACGGACGTCGCCTGGTGCTCTGCCCGGATCATGTGAACGACCTGCTTGAACAGGACCAGTCGTTCAAGGACAAGTACTACAACTATACCAGCGGCAAGCTGCTTAATATGTTCGGCTTCCAGATCTATACGTTCATCAACTGCCCGTATTTTACCAAAGAGGGAGTCAAGGTACCGTATACTCAGGCGCCGGCCGAAACCGACATGAAGGCATCCTTTGTGTTCTATGTACCCCGCATGTTCCGTGCGCAAGGTTCTACGAAGATGTACTACAGCGAAGCTGCGACCAATCCGACCGCTCAGGAGAGCCTGGTAAACTTCCGCCATTACTATATCGTGCTGCCGAAGAAACAGGAAGCGATTGGAGCCATCTATTCATGGGATGGAACTACAGCACAGAGCAAAGAACAGACAGCACCCGCAGAAAAACGCTGGGCTCAAGTAAGACGTGAAGCAGCTGCCGCTAAAGCAGCCGAGGCAAAGGAAGAAGGTGGGCAACCATCGGAATCCGAGGAAGAAGAAGTCGTGTAATCACCTCTCATTGATTCGTCATGGACTGGAGTACCGTACTTACCCTTTTGCAGGACTGGTTTGCTCCTACAGGGATAGTCGTCATGGCCATCGGCTGGTGGCGTGACCGCAGGCTGACGAAGGTCCGTGCGGTCAAGGAAGATGAAGGCGTGTATCACCAGCTGTATGACGACCTGTCCTCGACAACTCTGGAATTAAGTGATCAAATAAGAAAAGTCAATGGAAAGATCATCATTCTCGAACAGGCGCTACGTAAGTGCCATCAGTGCAGGTATGTTGAGTATTGTCCTGCTGTTATCTTCCTGCGCAGCAAGCAGGGAGAGCCGGACAGCCATCCACTCGGAGTCCCTTCAGCGGAGCGGAACCGAGGTAATCACCTCCGTGCGGGACCCGATGAGGATGGCGAGCCTGACACTGGAACCCGAGCGCATGAAGATGATCGCAAGCCTCCCTGAAGGTATAGGTGTGCAAAAAAAGGAAAACGGTCTGGATCTCAGGATCGAGTCAGACGGAGAAGGTGGCCTGATGGTCACGGCACAGACTGAAGGGAAAGAGCAGGTCACTATAGAGAGGAGTCTTACGGAAAATCAGGAAGTCACTGACACGCTGAAGGAAGAAATAACACCTGAACCCTCCTTTTGGGAGCGGGCAAAGATAAAGGTCATAGGAGTATGCCTTGCATGCCTGCTCCTTTTAATAGGAACCAGGTGGCTTAAAAGCAAATTAAAGAACAATTTAAAATCAGATTGATATGGAGAATACTGGAGCTATCTATGGAGTAAGCTCGCTTAAATATAACGGATCGGCACTTGGTCTGATTTCCGAGGACGGCATGCAGCCGGGCGGAGATTCCCCAACCAAGAACCGTATCTGGGCGGCACAGAAACGCAATGCGCCGTTTGCCGTGATCAAGGGTACTCCCGGAACCAAGATGTGGACGTTTACCCTGATTGAGCTGCTGGCCGAAAACATGGTGCAGGTCATGGGCGGAACGGCTGATGAACAGGGCAACTATACCCCGCCGACCGAGGACAAGGATGTTCAGGGTGTGTTTGATATCGGATGTACTACCGGACATACCATCCGCATCTATAACGGGCTGCTTACCTGCAACTTTGCCAACGGCATCAACTTTAGCAACGTGCTGGGTATCTCGTGCGAGCTGGAGATGCAGGAAGCCGGTGAAGGCAAGCCTGCCTACAAGATCTTTGCACCCGGTGAAGTACCGCCGTCAAGTGAACTGCCTGATCAGGGATCGTAATGGATAACAAAGCTACACAGCGCCAGGCAGCTGAAATGCTGCTTGACGTTGGCATCCGCATACCGGTGATACCCCGAAGAATCTTTGGCAAACGGAAGGGAAAGTCATCCCTTGTCATGCACCGTCCACCGGCAGGAGCGATCATTAGGATTGCCCTTCGCTACCTGAAACTGGGCGTTGCACCGGAAGAGATCAAGGAAATGGAGTATGATGCCCGTCTTAAGTTTATCGCGGAGAAGGGAAAGGCTGTCAGTGAGATCGTTGCCCTGTCTATTTGCACGGGATTTCTCACCGGATGGCTGCTGGTAAAGCCCGTTGCCTGGTATCTTAGATGGCGTGTACATCCTGCCATGCTTACAGCAGCGTTGATACAGCTGCTATCGGGCATAGACGTACAGGCTTTTTGCAATACTATTCCATTGGCAGCCAGGGCGGCAAAGCTGCTCGAACCAATCGGAAGCCACAAAGAGAGGATGAGTTAAAGGGTCGTAATGAAGGTCCACATAGCATTCTCGGTATCATCGCTCAGTCTATGGAGCGGTTCGGATGTTCGAAGCATTACATTCTCTGGAAGATCAGCTATGCGGAGCTGCTGGTAATGAACATGGATGTCAGCCGGTATATCTCAAAGGAGGAGCTTATCGAAAGGGAAAAGAACCGTCGTCCGGAGACTTTTACTACAGAATATTTTCAAACAAGATTAGGAGGATAAATGGAACCCGTCAGACTGGAAATACTGCTTGATGACAAGACGCTCAAAGGGATGCGCTCGGTGGAGGGCAACCTAGGCGATATGGGCAAGTATACCCAGGCCGTGATAGCACAACTGGAATCTCAGCTCAAAGACCTGCAGAATCAGTTCAAGCAGGCTATGGCATCAGGCACAAACTCCGATGCGCAGATGGCGGATATTCAGGCTCTTACTGGTGTTATTGAGCAGTTAAAGGCTGAACTAAAGGAGCTGGAGGCACAAAAGAAAAAGACAAGTTCTACGCCTATCTTAGGTGACGATCCTGCTCCCAAGCTCAACAATGTGAAGATGAGCATGCAGCAGATTGCCCGTGAGCTGCCTGCCCTCGCCATGGGGCCGCAGATGTTCTTCTTGGCTATCTCCAACAACATCCCCATGTTTACCGATGCACTGGCATCGGCACGAAAGGAATACGAAGCTCTGACTGCCGCAGGACAGAAAGCCACTCCTGTATGGAAACAGGTACTCTCTTCCCTGTTCTCCTGGCAGACGGCAATGGCCACTGCAATTACGCTGACTGTCGTATACGGAAAGGAGATCGGGAATTTCTTTTCTCAGATAGTGAAAGGGAAAAATACGCTGACAGATCTTGCCGATGCACAGATGAAGGTGAATGAAAGCATGGATGCCGCCGATCTTTCAAAAAAAATTATAACCATCCGTTCTTTGCAAGACAGATGGAATGAGCTGGGAGACAACCTTAAGGAAAAGAAAGAGTTTATCAAGGATAATGCTGATGAGTTCAAGAAGCTGGATGTTGCCGTTAATAATGTAAACGATGCTGAAAACCTGTTGGTGGATAACACGGCAGCCTTTATTGAAGCCATGACCTTGAGAGCGGAAGCTGCTGCCGCGTTCAAACTGGCGTCCGAGGAAGCCGAGAAAGCTTTAAAGGCACAGATCGAAATAGACAAGAGGAAAGAGAAAGGTCCAAACTTGAAGGACAAAGCGATCTCTTTCCTGTTATTTGATCCCCAATGGGTACCCGGATCATTATCTCAGAAAAAGGACCAGTCCAGAGCGGAAACCGTATGGGAGGCAGGCATCAAGAATCAGGAAGTGATCAAGAAAACGGCGGAAGAGGATGCTGAAACCTATACGTCCATATATAACAAGAAACTTATCGAAGCTGCGAAAAAACTTAAAGCTGCCGGTATCGATGACTATGAAAAAAAGGATACCGGCAAATCCGCCCGCGACTACCAGGACGAACTTGCCGATGCGCGTACAAAGGCACAGCAGAAGCTGGAAGCCGCCCGCATCGCTGTGATGAAGGATGGAATCGAAAAGAGACAAAAACTGGCTAAACAGGAACTGGAAGAAACTCTTGCCGGGATCAACAAGCAGGAACGTGATACGCTCAAGAAAATGGAGGAAGCCGAGAAGAAGCGTGGCGTCAAGTCTACTCCTGAAGAGAAGAAAGCGGTAAAAGACAATGCCCAGCAGCAGCGTCTTGTTGCCTATCAGCAATACGCAAAGGATCTTTACGCGATTGACAAGGAGTTTCAGGACAAGGATCTCAAGTCCTGGATTGAATATAACAAGGAATACGGCACCTATCAGCAGAAGCGTACTGCGATCATGAAGGAGTATGCCCTGAAGTCCTCCCAGGAGGGACTCAGTGAGGATGATAAGAAGCTGCTGGCCAAGCAGCGTGACGAAGCATTGTCCGCTCTCGATTTTACAGAGCTCAAGAACGTCATCAATTGGGATGTTGTCTTCGGTAATTTGGAGCGTGTGACTAAGCAGGAACTCCAGAAAGTAAAGAAACAGATCGTCTCTTTTCGTAACAGCCCGGAGTTCAAAAAGAACGCTACTCCCGAACAGATCAAGGTCATCGAGGAAGCCCTTGGTAAAATCGACGAGGAGGTCATCAATAAAGGCGGATTGTTCGGCAACCTGACCGAGTCCATACGCGACTATTCCGAAGCGGTCGGTGAACTGACCGAAGCGCAGAAGGCTTATGACGAAGCGGTAAAGAAATATGGGATAGACAGCGCGGAAGCTGAGACTGCCCGCACAAATAAGAACAAGGCGGAAGCCAAGGTCCGCAATACGGAGGGGAACCTGGAGACCTCAAAGGATAAGGCTGTTAAAAATCTGACAGCCGTCGCTGATGCAATGAACCAGCTTGGAGATGCGGATTTCAGCCTGACATCCTTTGGTAGTGCAGTCGGGTCTCTGGTTGATGTATTATCTCAGTCCGGAGAAGCTGTCGGTTCAATCATATCTGGCGTCTTGGCTATTTTTGATCAGATTGGACAAAAAGGTCTGGTTGGTTTCTTCGGTGATATTGTAAAATCACTGGGGCATACGGCTGAGAGAACATGGGGCGGCCTTGCCAATGTGCTGACCCTGGGTAAGTTTAATATTGGCGGTGCTGACTACTCCGACTACAACGAGATGGTCGACAAGTACAATCGCCTGAACGAAATATGGGATGAGCTGATCGATAAAAAGAAAGAATATATTGAGATGGCTTACGGATCGGAAGCGGCAAAGGTTGGTCAGGAGACCCTTGATCTTGCCCAGAAAAGCCTTGAATCCTACAAGCGGCTGGGTAAGGAACGGTTGAACTCGGGAGGATCTACCGGTTCCAATTCTATCGGTGTACGTATCCGCAAAAGTATGAGCCAGTACGAATGGGATCAGTGGGATGAATTTGCCCGCTCCATTGGCTGGGATCCGAATGATATCGGTTACCGGATGAATGAAATCTTCAGCCTGACCGCTGACCAGCTCGAACGGCTGAAAGAAATGGCTCCCGACTTCTGGGCAAAACTCACTGCGGATGAGTCTGTAGCGGAATACCTGGATGCAATCATCGAAGGCGGGGAACGTATCGAGGAGATCCAGCAGCAGATACAGGAGCAGCTGACACAGGTATCCTTTGACAGCATGCGTGATGCCTTTTATGATACGCTTCTTGACATGGAGAGTGACTCCCAGGATTTCGCGGATGACTTCAGCGCATACCTGCAGAAGGCGATCCTGATGACCAACCTGACGGATGCCTACGATAAGCGTCTGCAGGATTGGTACGATAAGTTCGCAGACTACAACAAGGAAGGTGGGATAAATACCGACGAGTATAAGGAACTGCAAGAAGAATGGAACAAGATTGTCGAGGATGCGCTTGGCGAGCGTGATGCCCTGAAAGATATATTTGGATGGACTTCCTCCTCTTCCTCCACGCAGGAAGGAAGGGCCGGAACCATTACCTCGATGACGGAGGAGACCGCCGGCCGTCTGGAAGGAATCGGTAATGCCATGCTCGATCATGTGATCAATATCGACAACCTGATCTCCTCTACTCTTGAGATGATGGCAACAGCGATCAGCCGGATAGCGGAGAACTCGGAGTATCTCAAGCATCTTGAAACGATAGACGAAGGCATCATGGACCTGCGTCGTGGTGTAAAAATGAAAGGATAGGATTATGAAAGTAGAAGAAGGACTCTTTTATATCAACGATATCGATATGGCCACATACGGCTGTTTTCTCTGGGAGGAACATGCGGGCGATCATACCAATTATGACTCCCTGATGAAACCGCCCAAGATGAAGGAGTATACCTCCGTCAGCTATCGGGAACTTGATGGGGAGGAATTGCCCGATCTGTTGCTTACCCGCTATGAGGCACGGGACATTACCCTGAAAATAGCTATTGCAGCGGAGACGAGGGCTGGATGGTTTGAGTACTACAATGCCGTGATCGCCCTGCTTAAATCCGGATGGCTAAAAATAAATGTGCCTGAGATTGGTAGGGTCATGAAGGCTTATATGAAGGAATACTCTAAATACAGCCACTTTACCAGTCTGGCTAGTACCGGTCAGCAAGTCGCCGGATTTACGGTAACGCTGCGCGAGCCGAAACCTTTTTCAAATGAAGATTAAAAACGATTTAAATTGCCTGTAAATGGAACTTGTCATCTACGATAGAGAAGGAAACTTTAAAAAGAAGGTAAGCCCGGATTCTTCTTCCCGATGGTCAGAAGAGGTGGCTTCCGAATTCGTGGTGAGTGTCAACTTTACCACCTGGGAGTTCTTTGTCCTGTCAGTGGGTGATTACATCGAAGTAGGCGGCAAACGGTTCTCTGTTAAAAAGGAGTACCGCCCGAAAAAGACCAACACACAGAAATATACCTATAACATCAGCTTCTATGGTCGCGAGCATGACATGCAGGACCTGCTCTTCTGTCGGCTCAACCAGGGAAGTGATGATCTTGAATCCGTATTTGCCTACGACGGTACACCGATGGAGTACCTCCAGAAGCTGGTGGACAACATGAACCGGAATACCGACGGTGTGACGTGGAGAGTTGGTGAAGCCATTACCGCCAACCGGCAGACGATCAACTTTAACGGCCTGTACTGCTGGGATGCCGCCGCTGAAATCGCTCAGGCATTTGAAACGGAGTGGTGGCTGGATGGAGAATACCTGAACCTGAGCAAATGCGAGCGAGGTCAGCGTGTCACGCTCGGCTATATGAAGGGTCTCAAGACCGGTCTTACGCAAAGCGAGAACTCGGATTCCATCAAATGGTTTACCCGCCTGATACCCGTTGGCAGCACGAAGAATATTGATCCGTCGAAGTACGGATTTGCACATCTTCAGCTGCCTTCCCGTGCTACGTACATAGATCTTAATACTCAGTTGGGACTGAAGGAACACAGAGAAGAAAGTGCCTTCAGTGATATCTTTCCACACCGGCTGGGTACCGTATCTTCCGTCCGCTCTGAAGAAAAGACAAACGAGGAGACAGGAGATTACACTGTATACTATGTCAAGGATAACGATCTGCCCTTCAATCCGGACGATTATATGATCGGTGGAGAGGTGATACTCATCACTTTTGAAAGCGGTGATCTTGAGGGCAGGGAGTTCGAATGCAACTGGCATAACGATACTGCGGAACTTGAGATCATCAATACCTATCCGGATGAAGATACCCAGATACCGGGAGGGAATCTCATTCCGAAGGCGGGCGATACTTATATACTGACCAATATCCGCATGCCGGATGAGTATTATCCGATAGCCGAGCAGCAGTTTGAGCAGGCTGTTGAAAACTACTTGAAAGAGTACAGCCGTGACATCTCGATCTACTCCTCTGATACGGATTATATCTATGTAGACAAAAATGAGATACCGCTGCTGCTCGGACAAAGAGTAAAACTGGAGGATGAGCAGTACTTTGCGGAAGGATACCTGGATACCCGCATCACGCGTGTGGAGAGGAAGCTCACGAATCTCTCCGAGGCATCGGTTAGCTGCTCGGCTGCGGTCAGCAGCTCCTGGAAGTCATCCGTAAACTCCTCGCTGGATAACCTGCAGTATGTGGTGGAAAAACAGATAACTCAAGGGATCGTCCGCATCCTGAAAACCGGGGATTCGGAGAAGCCTTCGGAATATAATGTCTTTTCAGCCACGCGCAATATTCGTGAGATTGTCACACGTGCCCTAAGTCGCCTGGAGGATGACAGGGCGGAAGGCATGATAACTCTCGGTAAGGGATTTGTGTCGGAAGGATTTTCTGCAGCTAATGCCGGTTTGGTAGTTCGTGGCGGAGAGTTGATAGAAGAAATTGAAGATTCATTGATTGAAGAATTAGAATAATATGGCAATACTAAGTAACGGTAAGTTCTACGGATTTCTTTGTTCTGTGAAAGCGACAGGACGTAAGTTGTCAAACGGCGTTAAAGAATACGTCGAAGACTTCGTGTCCGGATTTGCCGGTCATGGATGGAAGCTGTGGGAGTATATCAAGGGCAAATGGAAGCTGGAGATAGACAGTCTTGTTGTTCGCGAGACAATGGTCGTTTTTGAGCTCCTCATTCAGAAGATCCGCGCAGTGAAGGGTGCACTGGGCATCACTCAGGCATGCGGTCGTATAAAGACTGCCACGCTGGATGAGTCGGGGCAGAACTGGCTGGTGACTATCGAGGATGAGATGTCTTTTGTCGCACACGATTTCATCCGGTGTCAGGATTGGACGAATGGTACCCTTAAAGGCTATTGGGTCGAGATATCTGAAATACGCAAGATTGACGGTGTTGATACAATCGTCATACCCGTTAGTGATTTTACCGGTGGTATAGGCTATGTGGATGGCATGGAAGCTGTCGATCCGGCCTTGTCTGGCATGACGACTCCGGCCATCGGTGATGAGATTGTTCAGTTCGGTAACTCGAAGGATGTAAATCGTCAGAGTGCGATCTATCTGCATGCCGATGAAGGTGGACAGCCTGCAATCGATATTCTGTTTGGTATCAACAGCAAGAGTTTTGCCGGTTGTACGAAAATCCGTATGGGCGGAGAGCTTCCTGGAACGGACGGTCTTAAAGGTTTCTACTGCGAAAACGGCATGATCAAAGGTACAGACTCTACAGGGCATGTAGTTTACTGTATCTATCCGGACGGAACCGCAGAGTTTGGAGACGGATCAGCGAAGTTTGCTACGGATAAATCCGGATATATAGCCGGAGGTGCCATTTCGTGGCATTGGGACGCGTCGAAAAACAAATATGTATGCTCCATGAAAGGAGTGGTCCTTACATGGGATAATCTGGACGAGGAGACAAAGGAGAATCTCAAGGGTGAACCGGGTAAAGACGGGCAGGACGGTACGAATGGCACTGACGGCAAAGACGGTACAAGCCTTATTTTTATGGGAGAATTCTCTTCTGCTCCGGCAGATCCTCAGAACGGATACTGGTACCGTAATATCACCGACAAGAAATGCTACGTATACCAGGATGGCGCATGGTATGTAATGACTGAGGATGGTAAGAATGGTCTTGATGGAGAAGGAAGCATCTCTGCTGATCTTGACGATGAAATGCAGTCTGTGGCCTGCAATATATCTGGTGCGGTAACGTCCGGTTTACCTATCACAACAACATTCTCTATGTTCTACGGAACGACTGAGTTACCTCTTGATTCTCTTTCTATAGGAAGTATTACAGGGGTGACAGCAACGGCTGACCGAAGTACCGGTATCGTTAAAGTTACGGCTATTTCCGCTTCTGTGGCTGATGTAATCCGTATCCCTATAACCGGAAAGGCAACATATAAAGGTGCTCAGTATGAGAGAACTCTGCAGTTATCTATCAACAAAGTAAAGCCTGGAGCAAATGGTCAGAATGGAACCGACGGGACAGATGGTCAGAATGCTGTCATTTACTCGCTTCAGCCATCGACCAATATCATAAAGAGAGATGCAAACGGGAACAGTGACGTGTCTAAGATATCCTGTCGGGCAATGAAGACCGACGGAACTTCTACTGTCGTATCCTCTCTACCGGTTGGCTATTCAATGGATTATATCATAGACTCCGGGAATGCAACTAGTTATACTCCGGATAGTGAAATCTCCGTTTCCGGGATAACAAATAAGATACAGTTCCGGCTTTACAATGAAACATCGGGAGTAGTATTAATTGACCGCGAAACGATTGCTGTTGTCTCAGACGGAAAGAAGGGGATTGACGGAATAAATGGTGAAGATGGTAAAGACGGGCTTAGTATTACGTGGAAAGGGGATTTATCAAGTGCTCCGTCTAATCCAGAGAAAAACTGGGCATATCGTAATACCAGCAATGGTATTGTCTACATCTATAACGGAAGCGCTTGGGAGTTGATGGTTGCGGATGGCCAAGACGGAACAGATGGTACTGACGGGACAGATGGCCTGAGTGTTTTCATTACATACCATGACAGCGAAGATGAACCATCCCGTCCGACCGGAAGCGGAACAAGCGGAGGATGGCATACTAACGCTACAAAAGATGTTGTCTGGATTTCTCAGAAGGTCGCTTCCAGCGCTTCTTCCGGCACATGGGGTGATCCTATACGATTCAAGGGATTGCCGGGTAAATATACGGAGCTACGGTATAAGTATGCTTTCGGAAAGCCTGCTACGCCTACCGGTACAAATCCGGCAGGATGGTCCCTTTCTCCGGATCGGGAGGATATTACCTTCTCTTATTCCGGTGACTTTACAAAAGATGGTGATTACTATGTCTCTCCATCTCCTACATCCCATTCTTCGACATATAAGCAAAGGATATCTTTTACAACAAGAAGGGCTAATCAGATGATACATATAGAGATTGATGTATCATCCGAGCAGAACTACGACAAAGGTATTGTAGAAGCCCTTGATACGTCCTATCACATGGACAACGAACATGTCTGGGTGGGAAGTGGAGTAGCCAATGCCGTGGTAGATATTGCGGTTCCTGCATCTGGCAGCCACTTTGTGGAAATCGTATATACGAAAGACGGCAGTGGAAGCAGTAACGAGGACAGGGTAAAGTTCCGCATGCTCAATCCTACTACCTGTTGGTATTCCACCGCGGTGATTGATGGTGAAACGACTCCTTCCTGGAGCGAACCTGTCATATTCCCGACAGACTCCAAGACCGAGGAGCAGGTCTACCTGCTTGCTAAGTCTAAGCGGGATGTTATTGACCTCCCGACATCCAACGAATACGTTAATGAATACATTGGCGATGCTCCTGAATATAGTAGCTCAAAATTCTATTCGGCAGGTAACATAGTAAAATACAATAATGTATACAAGGTAGCTATTCAGGCGCATTCGGGGATTGCTCCGACCAATGAAGCATACTGGGAAGATGTGCTCTGGTGGGTGGATAATCCTCGTGGAGCATCGGAAACTTATCCTTATGAGTACACTTGTGAACGTACTCTACAGGATGGAAAGTGGGGAGAGTATAAGAACTATCGTCTCTTTGGTCATTACGGAAAAGACGGCAAACCGGGTGAACCTGGTACTCCGGGAGAGGACGGAAAAGACGCGAATCTACTCCCTTGGGTCGAACAATGGAATAATAATAAGACAGAGATTGACGGGGAGTATATCGTATCCCCAAAGATGTTTTCTGGTACGAAGGATAGCAATGGTAAACTGACCGGAGTTGCTATTGGTCGAGATTGTATCACAGTTGACGGAGAAAAGCGTACCGGAATTTTCGCACTGGTTGATAATGAGATAGTCTTTGAACTTGATCCGTTAACTAAGAAGTACATATTCAAAGGAACTATTGAGGCCGATGGTGGGAAAATAGCGGGCTTTAAAATTGAGGGTGATGCGCTTTCTTCTCTAAATGAGAATGGATCAATCTTAATTGAAGAGAATGGTGTTCATTTCCTTCGCATAAATGAGTATGGAATGAGAAATCCTGCTGCTGCGCTACTTTCAGTAAGAAATGACAAAGGATCTGCTGTGAGTCTTAGTGGAGGTTCGGGTAAAGACGTATTAAGTATTCTTGGTAATGGAGCATCTAATGCGATTTCAAGCGCTGGATCGCATGAATTTATTCAGAGAGAAGGCGAAAAATGGAATGCTCCGGGAGTCCTTTGGGCAGCCAGAATAAGTGCTGATGGTACAATAGAAAATAAATGGGGAGATGGCTGTACTATTGACTCTCCTGTGTATCACGGACAAGCTGGTCTCTACGCTTTTAATCACGACCTTAGGCATACTCAGTATTTTGTTCAGGCAACTGCCGTTCATGGGAACTGGAGTATTGCTGCGCTTACAGACAAGAATGATAATCAGTTTACCGTCCGGACCTTCCACAAAGATCAGGGATATATAGACTCTCCTTTTGAGGTCGCCGTGATAGGGAGAAACAGAATTTAGTTTAACAGTGAAATAAGATTATATATATGAGAATAGACTTTAGAGCAATCGAAGTAACAGATATCGAAGGGAATAAGAGTACTGTCGATATCAGTAAAGCGCTTGGTAATGCGATGTATCAAAAAACGGCAGACTTGGGTGAACTGGAGTTGACTCAGAACATCTATAAAAATGGCGAGGTAGAATTATCTCCAGAGCAGGTGAAATCTGTGAAGAAGTATACTTCTACCTGCTTTGTAGCATACGTCCAGATGGCGGTAAATGCAGCTCTGTCAAAGGAAGAATAATCAATAAAAAATAAGTATTATGAAAAAAGTATTTTATAACTCATGGCTTGCTAAAGCTATCCTGTTCTCAGGATATTCAACTATCACCCTTTTTGCCTGGGTGTTTACCAAGTGCAAGGAGCTATCACAGGCGGTGATCAATCATGAATGTACGCATGCCCGACAATGGGTAGAGTTGGCAATTGCATCCGGATGGCTTCTGTGGATCGGTATGCTGATCTTCGGGTATTCGGCCTGGTGGTTAGCCGCTAGTGCAGTCGTATTTTATGTATGGTATGGTCTTGAATGCCTTATCAGGGCTGTGATTGCATGTATCATGAAAAAGGACGAGGTCTGGCATACGGCTTATCGGATGGTCTCCTTTGAACAGGAGGCCCGACTGGCTGAAACAGATAGCAATTATTTGGAGAATAGTCACTATTTCGCATGGTTTAAACTTTATAAATCAGAATAATATGGAACTACAATTTACAAGAATAGAAAGTTTAAGGGTATATGTTGCCGAAGCGGTAGTGAATGCGAACTTCAACATTCATCTCGAGCGGGCAGCAAGTGGAGGGATCAGAATCTTTCAGAAGACGACCGGAGAAACCGAGGCTATAGATGAAAGAACAGCCGCCGAGAGGGGATTTGATAGTGTACACATTCCGGGAATACTCGATATGAATTCGGGTAAGGTGGTCGATTGTGACTTTGATGCGTCTGTTTATCCCAAGGTCATTCGCATCGAAAGCTGCCTGGAAATAATCAATGGAACTATAACAGAATCCAGCAATGAAGCTTAACAAATTATCCTTAAATACGGTAGGGCTTAACCGGATCGGTCTGAATCGAATCGGTTTGCCCTCTTATGGCTCTTCTTCCGGTTCCGCCCGTCCCTACATCGACCCCGAACTACTCAGCCATGTCAAGATGGCCATCTCCACCTGGGGCAAGACCAACGACGACCCCGACCGGGCTGTTTTGAAGGACTTGTCCGGCAACGGGAACGACATGCGCCTGCTGAACTTCGGATTTGCAGGGGGCAGTGGGTATGGTAAGTATAAAGAGGATTTTACTACTTGGGTTCCGCAATATAATATTGCTGATAGTACACATACATCAAATAAACTTCATATCACTAAGGTAAAACTGCCAAACGCTATCTTATATACAAGAAAAGCGGTAAAAAGTATGAAGGTAGAAGTGAAAGGTTCTCGGAATATAGAATTATATTATCGATACTCAAGTGAAGAAAATGTTAGTAAATTACTTATGCTTGATAGGGAAGGAATTTATGAATTACCGGATAGCTTGGATTTCAACTATACAGGATTTGAGATTCATAATTATGTAGGAGACTGTGACATAACTATCACTCAAATCCCCGACTTCGAAGGCTGGCTATGTACAGACGGAGTAGACGACATAATTGTCAGCGAAAAGACCGTTGGCGAAATGATAGGAGATAGCAAGGAATGTACTGTATTAAGTATATATCACACTATCAATAAAAATACGGAAATAGGAGGAGTTGTAAGTAATTCCTTATATTATGATAGTCATATATATAATATTACGCAGTCAGATGATTGTATATGTGGTTATAGCGTAAGTTTAGATAATAGTAATGTACAGGTAATAAATAATATCTTAGGAGATAAAAATAAAATATCTATAGATCATCAGTTTTCTTCAGATGATATCAGTATTCTTTTACATTCTAAATTTAACGTATTCGGGATAAATAATGGCGGCATTGCTATGGGGATAAGCTCTAACGCCTACGCCGGAGGCTTCATCGCCAACAAAGTCCTGGCCACCAACGAAATCAACCAAATCATCGCCTACTTCAACCTTGATCGTCCCGGACAGATCATCAAGCCTCAGTTGTACTGTAACATTAAGAAGCAGGGTATCACTAATGATAATCACGCAGAGTTTAACGATCAGTTGATTGACTTTGTAGGTGGTCACAACATCCAGTTGAATAACGTTGCTTGGGAAGGAGGAAGTGGAATAATTGAAGGTGCGTTATTTCTAGACGGTATCTCCGACTTCGGCAAGGCTACCGGATTGCCTATTTTGAAGGACTATACGGTAGTGGCGGATAGAAAGCTGTATAATGGTAAGCATACAGGTGCAGTCGTATCAAAAGCTTATGCTATTAATAATGGTTCTTTCTATCTTGAATCTGCTGTATCTGTAGCTTCTTTTGGTGCTTTAAATGAATTGACTATTAGAGAAAGCAGATTTATGTCTTATCAATCGAAATACATCTACAATGGTAATCCTATCCAAGTAGGTACAGGCGTTGATAGTGACTCCATGTGGCTAGGAACGATTAGAGACGGTGATTCTAGGTTCTCCAAACTCGCATTATCGTTATTGATGCTCTTCTCCTACAGCCTCTCCGAGTTCTTGTTGGAGAGACAATTGAGAAAGTACAATGCAGGCACTTTGTATCCGGGTATGGTTGAGTTTAGACCGATTGTAAAGAGTAATGTCCCTTACTCCTCAATCTCTTACTCAGTTAATCCGGGAGTGTATGTAACCGAAGGTAGCACGGTAACTATCACCATAACCTTGTCAAATGCTTCTGATAAACTGGTCGGTGTATCATCCTCCGCCATCGCAGACATATCCATCTCTGGGGATAACGGTGTCTACGAGATAACCGGAAAGGTCACCAAGTCACCTCAGAAGATCAACATTACCATTAACGAAAATATTTAAATATAATTATGAAATACGCAGTAGTAACAATCGAGTGGCTAGCCCAGCACGGTTTGCTGGCTATCCCGACAATGAGAAAAAGCAAAGACGGTAGTAAGGTAATCCTCCACGAAGAATTTCTGACTCCCTACAAGGACGAAGGATTTCCGATCTACTATTTCGACAGCCCGGAACTGAACGACCTCCTGGCAAGCGAAGAATGGACATGGACGGAAGAGGAACGTCCGGAAGGTAGTGCGGAATATATCCAGGTAGCTGCCGCACAGAATCTGATTAATGTAACCAAAGCGGGAATCCAGACAATGTCCTTAACTGATGGTGAAGCGTTGAAAGTTAAGTCCATGTACCCGCATTGGAACGAGTTTGTAGGCAAGTCACTGACAACTGGAATGAAAGTTCAATATGACGATAAACTCTACCGGGTTCGTCAGAATATCGCTACAGTCTTGGAGAATCAACCTCCCAGCATCTACACCGCAGCACTTTATGAGGAAATCAACGAGACTGCTGCCGGAACGAAGGATGATCCAATCCTGTATAACAACAATATGGAGCTATTTGCAGGTAAATATTATTCGCAGGGCGGTGTAACATATCACTGTACACGAGATACTCAACAGGCGGTGTATGCGGATCTAAAGGACCTTGTCGGGATTTACGTTGAAGTAGCATGAAATCTCTCCCTTGGATGTATTTTTAAATAAAGATCACCAGCTCGTCACGAGTTAGTGATCTTGTAAGCAATAGTACTTTTTAGTTATCGTAAACTATATAAAGTAGATTTAAGGTCGTTTTAAATTGCTTTTAAAACCGCTGACTCTCACGAGCTAGCGGTAGTGTTAATCTCTTTTATTTATAAAAGGAGCTTTTGCTCCTATGCTAAACTGATGCAAAGATAAACAAAACTGGAAAATAGGTGAAACCACCTTAGTAAAATGCACATTTTGTTTTGTGTTAATAATATCAAATTCGGAACAAAATGTTTTGTGAAAGTGGATATGGAACTGGTAATGTTTGTCTAAGCTTGCTTGCCAATGCCGGAAGTAAGTTTGCTATAGATTCGGTAGGTCCTCATCATTTTTATCAACGATCCGGTGAAGTGTGGGATGCTCCCGGTGTCCTGTGGGCAGGAAGGATTAGTGCCGATGGCACAATTGAGAGTTCCTGGGGAGATGGCTGTACTATTGACTCTCCTGTATATCACGGACAAGCTGGGCTCTACGCTTTTAATCATGATCTTAATCATACACAGTATTTTGTCATGGTAACAGCTGTTCATGGTAACTGGAGTATTGGTGCGGATACGGATAAGTACACCCATCAGTTTACCGTCCGGACTTTCCATAAAGATCAGGGATATATAGACTCGCCATTTGAAGTTGCCGTTATAGGAAGAAACAGATTAAAAGAATATTAATGAAAAGAATAATAGATAAATATTTGGGCTGGCTGAAGGATAGTAACCGCCCAAACATATCCTTTGTGGATTGCTGGTGTATGCTGCGATGATGGCTGTCTGCTTGATTATGGGTAATACTTTTGCTTCATCGGCTATAATATCATTGGTGGCAACTATTATTGCTGCTATGGCTGTTGACTACAAGGATAAACTATGGGGAGGAAAGTTTGACTGGCTGGATGTAATCTAAATGTTAAAGTTTGATACAATCGAAACTTTTTCCTCTTAAAAGTTTGATATTACAAAAACTATTCGTATCTTTGTAACATCAAAATAAGAAACAAAGTATTAACAACTAAAAATAAAGATTATGATAACTGTTAAAGCTACAAGAAACACTTACGATTCAAAAGACGATTTAAGAGATTGCGGTTTTGTTTGGAACAAAGAAGATAAGGTTTGGGAAAAGGAATTTGACTCAATGGAATCCTACAATGAATTCATGGATCATTTTATGAATGTTACCTATTGGGGTTGTAAGATTGTTAATAGATATCACAGCAAAGTCGTATTTGAAATCATCGAAGAGGAAGCTGTTGAGGAAAACGAAGAAGTTGAAACTGAAAAAAGCAACGATACAATCTCTGAAGTTGAAGAAAGAATCAGCTCATTGTCAGATGATAATTGCGAAGTATCAGTTATCAATGGGATAAAATTAGATGGAGCTAAAATGTATATCTATAAATTTAATGACTGTCTGGAGGCTTCAGCTATTATATATGACGACGGAACATTGTTCCATTTAAGGGATTGGCAGGGAGGATGCCCACACTCCGCAGAGGAAATTGAAGATTATGACTGGATAACGGAAGATGGACAGATGGCAGTGATACTTGATGGCATGCCTAAAATTTTAAAATGATATTTATTAAATAAAAAATTATGAAAACAATCATTGAAAAAACAGTGGAAGGATTTGAAAATGCAATCATCAGTGAGAATGAAGAAAGCTGGTTTGTTGATCTCCGCACAGGCCTAGGGGAGGCTGAATATCCTAAATGTGACTTTACTTTAGACCAAGCAATCGAAGATCAAGTTAATTGGAAAATGGAATGATGATAAGGGAGACAGTCAAAGAAGCAATGAAGCTCCGCAACGTCAAATCAAAGGATCTTGCGGAGCATGTAGAAGTAACAAAGAGTACCATGTCCTTGTTTCTTAACGGAAAAACGAATTTAGGACAAGAAAAGATTGAAAAGATCCTGGACTTTTTGAATATAAAGCTAGTAATAACTCAATAAGATGGCAGAAGAGAATAAATACGACCAAGAATCAATCAGAGAGTTGCTCTCATGGGCACAGGATACCCTAAACAACAAGATCTACCCGGAAGGCGGACTGGTCTTGGATAAATGCATCAAAGTAATAGACTGCAAAAGTCATATAGAGGCAATGATCCAGATGATAGGAAAAAACTGGGAGAATCCGACGTTTTACCCGACGATTGACATGTTCCGGAGGTTCAAAGCGAAAATAGAAGAGGCAGCCGAATAAGCTGCCTCTATTTTTTTTGTAGTAAAATGCACATTTTGTTTTGTGTTAACAATGCTAAATTCCGAACAAAATGTTTTGCAAAAACGGAACATTTTGTTTTGCCGTTTATAACCACTACTGTTTTTACGGGCATCGTGCTTATCCGATAACTTCTTTGAAACATTATCCAAAATGCCGTACGCACTCACTGTCGGTGTATATTTAAAACCTTTGAAGGGGGTGACGTCTATACTGAATACTCCCGACAACTGATATTTCTTTGCTACCCAGTCTTCTTCATTTATTAACATGAGGGGATTATGGCGCAGAATATCCGTTCCATTCACTTTATAGGATGTCCCGTCTTCTTTGTAAGGAGAATACCAAGGTTGTTCCTCACGGGCTGTACGCAATACTTTCAAACTGGTACTCGTTTCTTCCAATAAGTCCGAACGACTTGCCGAACCTGCCAGATTCATATTTAGTTTGAAGATGCTGTTTATTTTATGTGAGAACTTAGCACGCATATTGTATTGGTCATACTTACTCTTATTCAAATAGCCTTCCTGAGTATTGGCTCCTAAGGAAGCAAAAAAAGTAGTCTTTTCATTTCCGCCGGAAATGCTGATAGAACCGGCACCCGTCTTTGAGTTCTTTCTTGAAATCTCTTTCACCCAGTCGGTTTCCTGAATCTGAGAAGGAATATACAGTTGCAGGTTGGTTCCCATCTGCACATTGTAGTTATCAATAGCAGCCTGCATAGTATTCATGTATTCCGTTGAATTAGCCATCTCTATATCACTGGCAAGGGAGGCAAAGCCGTAACGGCCGGATACTTCGATCTTTGTTTTCCCCTGCTGCCCCGATTTGGTAGTGATCAGCACCACCCCGGCATTGGCACGCGAACCATAGATTGCCGCTGCCGACGCATCTTTCAACACTTCCATACTCTCAATATCATTGGGATTCAAATTCGGATATTTTTCGCTGGGGATTCCATCCACTACATACAGCGGTGAACTTCCTCCGCTAACGGAACCGATACCACGAACAGTTATATTGGGAGTTTCACCCGGTGTTCCGGAGGCAGAAGATATATTCACACCTGCCACACGACCTTGCAACATCTTAATCGGATTGTAATCATTTCCCTGATCTATATTCTCCATCTTCACTTTACTGATAGAGGTAGTGACCAGCTTCTGTGACTGAACTCCATAACCTACTACTACGACTTCATCGATCATCTTACTATCTTCCTCAAGTACTACCTTTACCAATGTCTGATCGGTAGTAGCAAGATTGACTGTCTTGTAACCGATATAAGAGATGGTCAAGACTGCTTTCTTCGGTACGTCGGGCAATGCGAACTTACCATCAAAATCCGTTATTGTCCCGTGAGACTCACCTTTAATCACGATACTTGCACCGATTATGGGTTCTCCGTTGGCATCGACAACTGTTCCGGTTACTTTTTTCGTCAGTTGTTTACTTTGTGTTTTACGAATCAACACAATGACGTTTTCCTGTTCTTTTTTGTAAGTCAGTTCCATTCCTTCCAAAAGACGTGTCATGGTCTGGTCGATCGTTACATCCCGAACGTTCAATGAAACTTTCCAACTCAATTCCGGCAGACTCTCACTGTAGAAAAACTTGTAATTACTAACTTGCTCAATCTTTTTTAATGAGGCTCTTAACGAAATGTCTTTCAAATCAACCGTTATTTGAGAATAAGCGGTCAAAGAGATGCTCATGAACAGTAGCAGACAAATGGCCCGTAATGTTCTCCAGTTCTTACTTCTCCCCGCTGTAGACTGAGGGAGTTTCACAAAGGGTGTTCTGTTTTCCATATATCAAAACTTTTAAGTTGTTTGACAGGTATACCGACTGCTCTCCCCTTTCGTCCAATCGGCTATCTATCTTTAACTCTTGTTAACCAACGGTTCTTCATAAATTAAAAAGCCATTCCGGGGGAAAACTCAGGAATGGCTATATCTAATTTCATGATAAAGATGCTTATCTACTTCTCTTTCAAGACAATGACCGAGCCATCCATTTCATAATAAAAAGGCGAAGTAAGCATGAGAATATTCAAGGCGTTCTGTATGCCGCCACTAGGAATCGTTCCCGTAAAGTATTCTTTAGGAAGTTTATTCGAATCGAAACGTATCTCCACATCATAAATCCGTGAAAGAGTTTTCATAATGTTTTCCAACGATTCTTTCTCGAAATAGATATTTCCTTTCGTCCATTCAATATAATTGTTGGGATGCACTTGGGTAGCAACAAGTTGATGAGTGTTTTTATTGTATTCTATCTTATCACCGGGCTTCATCATACGCGAAGTTTCCTGAGTGTAAATTCCTACTTTCCCTTCCAACAAAACAACCGTAATGTCTTTTGCATCTTCATAAGCAGATACATTGAAGGAAGTCCCCAATACCTTTACTTCCAAATCACCTACCTGCACTATAAACGCATGTTTCTCATCAGGAGCGACTTTAAAGTAGGCCTCACCATTCAGTTGCACTCTGCGGACTTTCTCTCCAAAATTATTCAGATAACTCAATTGAGAAGCTGAGTTAAGCACTACATTCGTTCCATCCGGCAATTCAACTGTAGCTTTATCACCTTTATCTGCTTTGACAATAAAAGGCGCACTGGTCATTTGCGACGAATCGATCAAATAATAAGTAAAAAAAGCAATACAGACAGGTAACAAAATAGCAGCCACCCACCTCCAAGGAGTCATAGGGAGAGTTCTCACGCCCTTCGTTCTCGGTGACGTATGTTTCAATGTTCCTTCTTTTATCCGTGCAAAGAGTTTATCGCGCAGTATCGGATCAATAGCGGCATCCGACTTGGTAAACTCCTGTTCCCACCAGTTTTGCAACTGACGGTCGTTCTTTATCCAATCGGACAACTCCTTTATTTCAGTGTCCGTTATATTTCCTTCGAAATATTTTTCAATCAGCTCTTTATAATGTATCTTATCCATCTTCCTACTTATTTACAGGTATACATTTTCATCCTATCTGCCATCCAAAAGCAAAGATTACAATTACATTTCATTAACAAAAAAGGCAAACAGAAGCGCAACGATTTTATCATAATGCTTCATTAACTGCTCACGCATAAACTTCACGGCCAAAGATAGTTGCGTGGCAACTGTACTTTCGGAAATACCCATCATCTCCGCTATTTCTTTATTTGTATAATTTTGCCTTTTGCTCAGAATAAAGATTTTCTTCCGTTGCGCCGGCAATTCTTCAGCCAAAGAATCGATATATTCATTCAAGAATCGCAAGTCAATACTTTCTTCTGTCTGGGAGTCACGATCTACTCCTGTATTTTTCAAATATTCATTGTAAACATACTCTACAGTCTGACGCTGATACATATTCATTAATAAATTCTTGGCGATGGTACAAAGAAAAGAAATAAATGAAGACTCCGGCTCTACTCGCTCACGTACTTCCCAAACACGGATAAAGGCAGACTGAACTACTTCTTCAGCCATATATTGATTGCCGGAAGAAATTCGCATAATGAAGTTGTATAACTTACCGCTATACATATTATATAATCTTTCAAATGCATGAAAGGAGCCGTTCTTTAATTCGGTTAATAAACGTTTTTCATTTATAGAATCCACCATAGCTTAGAATTTTGCAACAAAGGTATGTTACCATCGGTCAGAAACAGGTGACAATGATATTAATATTTTCTCAGATTTCCGATTTTTCAGCAAAGTTTCTGCATATAAAACTTTAAAAGCGATATTTTAACCGTTATTGGTAAAATATCGCTTTTAAAATATATAGCTCAACTATATTGACTAATAAGTAAGTCGGATACCCGCCTGAATATTGAAGTTGAACGGATTTTCCTTACGGATGGTCTGTACATCGGAACCGTCATCAAAGAAATAAGCAACACCGGGTTCTACATATATACCTACCCGTTTGGTAGCATTAAACTGTGCGCCGACTGCACCGGAGACGGAGAATTGCAAAGGTTTCACAGTTTCCTTCTCTGTGCCCAGCTTACCATAAACACATTTCTCAATCATACCTCCACCAGATACATAAAGAGTAAACAGTTTCTTATCAAGGAAGTTCCAGTTCGCTTTTAACGGGATACCCAGATAATGCAGTTTCTGCTCGGTCTTCTGGTCGCTGTCCGCAAACTTTGCATCCGAAGAAAGCAAGGTGTAAGTCAATCCTGTTTCGACAGAGAAACCTTTCGCCAGACTCTTGCGGACAGATAATCCGAAGGAGATAGGTTGATGGTGTTCCATATCGACCACCTGATTGGCCTGACGCAAATAAGGTACTCCATCTTCAAAGACCAATTGCTGATCATTGGGTATGCTCAGCAGACCGTTTGATACCGATACCATGCTCACACGGGACATATAAGAAGGAATGCCCGATCCCAACTCTGTAGAAGCACCACCGGAGTTACCTACCGAAAGTCCCATCGACCATGTGCCTTTCTGTGAAGATGCCTTTTCTGCCGGAATATGCAGTTTGTCTCTGCTGGAAGGGCGGCGCGGCTTATTTCTCGGTTGTTCCGTATCTGCGGGCTTATGCTGGGCGGCCTTCGTTTCTTCCACCGGTTCCACTTCTTCTTTTTCTTTCCGGTCGCCGGTCTGAGCGTTCAGTTCCGAAGGTTGCTGCTCTTCTTTCTTCACCGGTTCGTCGATATTTGCCGTCGGTTGGGGAATGTTCCGTTCTGCTTTCGCGATGCGGTTCTTCACTACCGGACGCACTACCGGTTCTACCGTTGTTCCTGTCATATCCGGTTGCTGCGCATCCGGCAAAACATCCGGTACAGAGGCTAACGCCGGAGTCTTGGCATGACGAATTTCATCAGCAGCAGGAGTCCCGAGGAAATACAGGCTGACCGATGACACCAAAGCCAATAAAATGACAGCCGCAGCGGCTACCGTCCATTTACGATAAGGATATATCTTCCTCTCCACAGGAGGCATAAGTTCTTTTTCCAGTTGTTCCCAACCGGAAGCAGGAAGCGGCTCCGAGTAATCCCCGAGCTTCTCCTTCAACTTATTCATCCATAATTCTTTCTCTTCCATATCTCTACCTATCCGTTATTCATTATCCATTCTTTTACTCTCTTAGCCAACACGCTCTTCGCCCGAAATAATTGCGAAGCCGATGACTTCTCATTAATACCTAACAACTGTGCTATTTCCTTATGCGATTTTTCCTCGAAGGTGTAAAGGTTGAACACGGTACGGTATCCTGCCGGCAACTCTTCGATAAATCGCATCAATACCGCTTGCGGAATCATCTCTACAGCCGAAGCGTCGGGTTCCTCGTAATCTTCGGGTACTTCTTCCAAAGGCGTAGACTGACTGATTACATCACTCTTGCGAAGATACTGTAAAGCGGTATTGACCATCACCCGTTCCATCCAGGCCCGAAGTGAGCCTTCACCCCGCCAGGTGAACTTGTCGAAAGAACTGAATATCTTTATAAAACCATCGTGAAGCAGATCCTGAGCTGTATCACGGTCGCCGGTATAGCGCAGACAGACGCCTAGCAAACGCCCTCCATAATGCTCATACAATTCTTTGCGGGCTCGATTATTTCCCAGCCTGCATTGTTCCGACAACTCAAATTCTTCCATTTGCTTATACACGTGTTTACCTTATAAATGCAGCAAAGATAGAAATACTGCACAGAGAGAACAACTCTTTTGCAACTTTTGTTTCTTTAACAGATCCAAATGCAATATTTTCTCCCCCTTTGCATTTTCAGAGTACAAAGCAAGTAAATAGTACTCATTAAAAAACATTTTTATAGTATATGAAGAAATTTAAATTCATTGCATTTTTTATTGCTGTTATGACCACAATGCCGATACTTCAGTCGTGTCTGGATGATGACTCCTCATCCGATTCACTGGTCATCGGCACCATCAATCTGATCAGCCCGGATAGCAAGGATTTCTATTTCACTCTGGATGATGGAAAAACAATGTTCCCGAGCAATGGAAACGGATGGATCAGTGACAAGAATAAAGACGGGCAACGCGCCTTTGTGATATTCAAAGAGCTGGAAGAACCGGTGAAGGGATATGACTATAATATTCAGGTAAGAGAAATAAAAGAGATCCTGACCAAAGAAATCGTGACTATGGGGGAAGGAGAAAATACGGAAGAGAAGATCGGAGACGATAAAATCAATTCTACTTATATGTGGATTACCCAAGACAAGAAATATCTGACAATCGAATTCCAATATTACGGCACGCATAGCGAGGACAAGAAACATTTCCTGAATCTGGTCATCAACAACAAGGAAGCTGAACCTGCTGCCAATGATGCCAACGATGAGTATATCAATCTTGAATTCCGGCATAACGACGAAGGCGACACCGCCGACCGTCTGGGCGAAGGGTATATATCTTTCAAACTGGATAAGATTCAAGATCAGATGAAAGGCAAGAAAGGACTCAGAATACGTGTCAAGACCTTATATAATGGGGAAAAATTCTATGAAGTGAAATTCCCCGCATCTAATTAAATCTAGTAATTATAGAAACACTCTTTTTATTATAATATATAATTACGCAAAAGAGGGCGACAGTTGTGAAACTCTCGCCCTTAATTTTATCATAAAGTGATCCGTTTATTTCTTCTTATTATTTCTTTTCATTCTTGTCACCGAAATAATTCCAGACGAGCGCACTGACAGCCGCTCCTACAAACGGCGCCACAATAAACAGCCATAACTGCGACAACGCTTCTCCACCCTGGAACAATGCCGGACCGATGCTACGTGCCGGATTGACGGAAGTACCTGTAATAGGGATACATACGATATGCACCAATACCAGAGAAAGACCGATGGCAAGGCCTGCGAAAGCTCCCGCCCCTTTCTTCGGATCGGTAGACCCCAGCACCACCAATACAAAAATGAAAGTAAAGACTACTTCTGCGATGAATGCCTGTAGCATCTCGCCGTCACCGAAGCCGTTGGAACCGGTAGCCGTCGGCCCGTCGTACCCGCCGGTGGTCACCAGGGCATAAAGAATAGCCGAACCGATAATCGCTCCTATAACTTGGAAAAGCATATACATACCCGCATCTTTTCCATTCATACGACCCGAAAGGAATACTCCTAGCGTAATAGCAGGATTAATGTGACATCCCGAAATACCTCCGATAGCATACGCCATCGCCACTACTGAAAGTCCAAATGCCAAAGCAACACCGACCGTTCCCACGCCGGCTCCTACAGTACCAGCCATACTGCCGGCAAAAACAGCACTTCCACATCCCATCAGGACAAGCACCATCGTCCCGATCATTTCTGCAATGTATTTTTTCATATTACTAAATAAAAAATGGTTGATTCTCCAAATATAAGGAATTAATACCTAGATTCAAAATGTATGTGCCTAATTATTACTATCTTTGCAGCATTTTTGAATAAAACCACCAAACCATAAAATGAAAAAAGGACTTTTTTATGCTATATTGGCCTCTGTATTATGGGCTATCGTCAATCCGTTTATCAAGCAGGGACTGAGTTACGACTTTTCGCCGATGAACTTTGCAGGAATCCGCTTTACCACTGTAGGCATCATTCTTTTTGCTTATACCTGGCATAAGGGGATGTGGAAGGAAATACGCCAGCACAGCAAACTGTTTCTGAATCTGATCCTGATCAATATGTTTATGGGGTACACCGCTTTCTATTTCGGAGTCGATTTCGTCAGCGGGGCTATCTCTTCTATCATTATGGGAATGACACCTCTGATCAATGTACTGCTAGCCCATCTGCTGGCCAGCAATGACCGGCTGAATGTGCACAAGATTATCAGCCTTATTGTCAGCCTCATCGGTTTGCTGCTTATCGTAGGCATGGGCAGCAATGGTGCTCCGCTGGACTGGAAAGGGATCACGGGAATTGTACTTCTGCTGCTCAGTATCATCTTTCAGGGATATTCCGCAATTTCGGTATCGGAAGATAAAGGCAAGGTAAACCCTATTTTCCTGAATGCCGTGCAGATGTTCTTCGGGGGACTGCTCATCTATATGGTAGGATTAGGTACGGAAGGGTATCATTCATTTATCGGAAAGCCTGCCGGATTCTATATCAGTCTTTCTATTCTGGTATTTATCTCGGTCTTTGCTTTCAGTTTCTGGTTTATCGCCTTACAGAGTAAAGGAGCCAAAGTGAGTGATATCAATATGTGCAGACTGATCAACCCGATATTGGGCGCCATACTTAGCTGGATCATGCTCCCGGGAGAGTATCCGACATTCAGTACCGTTGCAGGAATGATTATCATAGTCAGCTCCCTCATTATCTATTTTAAGGGAGCTGAAATAGGGCGATGGTTGAAACGCCATACAGCCGGAAGCAGTACGCAGGAATAAACAATATTACAGCAAGTACTGAATGGATTGCAGGGATTGCATTTCTTTGGGTACTGCTGCCAGTATCTCTTCTTTGAGTACATTGAGCAGGCTATGACGGATAAAATCCCTATTGGTCGCAAGCACTATCTGCCGTGTAGGACGGGGAATGGCAAACGGACGTACCAGTTTCTTTTGTTCTTCGTTCAGTTGCGAAACAGCCAGTTCGGGAATGAAGGTGATTCCTTTTCCGCTTTCTACCATACGCATAAAGGTTTCCATACTTCCCAGATGGTAGGCCATCTGATTGACTTTGACCGTTTCCATCTGGCAGAAACGTACAAGCTGGTCACGGAAGCAATGCCCTTCGTCCAATAACCAGAGACGTTCGCCCGTTATATCGGAAGTGCGTATCACGTCGTGCTTGAACAGAGGTTCTTTGCAGGATACATATCCGAAGAATGTTTCATAGAAAAGTGTTTCTTCTTTCAGGAAAGTGTCTTCCAATTTGCTGGCTATAATTGCGGCATCAATATCTCCGGCATGCAATGCCTGCTGGATATTCTGTGTTTTCATTTCTGTGACACGTATATCCAGTTCCGGATACTTTTCCATCAGTTGGGGGAAGAAGCGGGGAAGTAAATAAGGTGCTATGGTAGGCAATACCCCCAAATGGAACACGCCTGCCAGTGACTGTTTCTCTTCACTGATTATTTCTTTCACCTGCGCTGTCTGTGCCAGAATGACACGTGCCTGATCAATGATCTTTTCTCCAATCGCTGTGGGACAGACCGGCTGCACCGTACGGTCAAACAACTTCACTCCCAGCTCATCTTCCAGTTTCTGGATCATAGCACTCAGCGTGGGCTGCGTCACGCGGCAATATTCCGCCGCTCTGGCAAAATGACGGAACTGGTCAACCGCCAATATATATTCTAATTGTTGTATCGTCATCTATCAAATATGATTAAGTTATAGATTTCTTCTATGCAAAGATAGAAATTATCAGTTTGACAACAAGCATTTTCCGCCTTATCTTTGCAGTACAGAAAAAAGAAAACGAATATAAATCATTAAAAACAAATAGAATATGAAAACTTTAGAATTTATCAAATTGAACGAATCGGGAGCAAACAACGTAGTAGCATCTTTGCAACAATTACTGGCAGACTTCCAAGTATATTACACCAACCTCCGCGGTTTCCACTGGAATATCAAAGGGCATGACTTCTTCGTACTTCACAGCCAATTCGAAAAGATGTATGATGACACTGCCGAAAAAGTGGACGAAATCGCAGAACGTATCCTGATGCTGGGCGGTACTCCTGCCAACAAATTCAGTGATTATCTGAAAGTAGCCAATATTAACGAAGTGGATAAGGTAAGCAACGGAGAACAGGCACTGGATAACATACTACAGTCTATCAGTTATCTGATCGGTGAAGAACGCAAGATTCTGTCTATCGCTTCACAAGCCGGAGATGAAGTAACCGTTTCGATGATGAGCGATTATCTGAAAGAACAGGAAAAGCTGGTTTGGATGTTGACGGCTTATAACAGCAAGTAAATACAAGGTTTAGGTTTTAAGTGAAAAACAGGCTGACTCGTGATTATTCAGAATCAGCCTGTTCCATGTTTATAAACTCAGATTAGAAATAAGTCTCTTCGTCACTCACAGACTCTCTACAGAAATATCTTTTGTTAGTCTTATGTCATCCGAAGAGGCACCAATCATTATCCGGAAATCTCCTGTTTCCACAACACGTTTCATATTCCGGTCGATAATGGACAGATCTTTTTCGGTCAAAGTGAAAAAGATTTCCTTCTCCTCTCCTCTTTTCAGGAAGAAGCGTTCAAAACACTTTAATTGTCTGAGAGGCTGAACTACTGAAGCATATTCATCCCTCAGATAAAGTTGTGCCACTTCTTCACCGTCATAGCTTCCTGTATTTTTCACTTTGAATGAAACTTCAAAATAGCAGGGAGATTTACGCATTACCTGTAAATCCGAATATTCGAAAGTGGTATAACTCAACCCATAGCCAAAAGTGTATAATGGAGAAGCAGCCTGTTCGACATAATCATGATTGCAGGGAGCCTTTTTATTATAATAGACAGGTATCTGTCCAACAGAACGGGGGACGGAAACCGGCAATCGTCCGGCAGGATTATAATCTCCAAACAAAACATCAGCTATTGCATACCCTCCTTCCTGGCCCGGATAAGAAGCGGTCAGCAATGCGTCGGCATACTCAGATGCCCAGACTTTATCCAGCGGACGACCTTCAATATAGACAACGATCAGTGGCTTCCCGGTAGCCTTCAATGCATTCAATAAATCTTGTTGTTTTCCCAGTAAAGTCAAAGTAGCCCTGTCAAACCCCTCGCCACATTCCATGTCGCTGATACTCTTTTCGTCAGCAATTGCTGCACCCGTCTCCTGATAGCTCGTCTTGAAATCGCGTGCGCTGGAACCTCCTACCACCGCTATTATAACTTCCGAACGGCTAGCTGCCTCCACCACTTCCGCTATTTCGTTCACTGTCGTATCACGAATAGCGCATCCACGCACGTACTCCACCTTAGAAGGAGACAGTTTGGAGATCACTCCGTCTAACACAGTTTTTATGTTTTCATCTTCTTGCGGAGCTGTATAGTCCCCCAGCATATTATAACGATTATCCGCATTAGGTCCGACAACTGCCACTTTTTTAATCTTTTTATTCAAAGGAAGAATCGAATTCTTGTTCTTCAGCAATACGATAGATGATTGCGCCACTTTATGTGCCAGTCTGATATGTTCCTCACTACGTACCACCTTCGTTGCAGACTTCGGATTCACATAAGGATGCTCAAACAAACCCATTTCAAACTTCATCCGTAATACCCGGCATACGGCAGTATCAATCACTGCTTCACTGATTTTTCCGGATTGAACGGCATGAGTAAGATTCATAAATGCATTGCCCCCCAAATCAATATCCACTCCGGCAGAAACGACCTGCATAGCTGCCTCTTCTATAGTAGGAGCAACAAAGTGACTTTCATGGACTCCTTCAATACTATATAAGTCTGAAACAACAAAGCCACGGAATCTCCACTCGTTACGCAGTAATTGTGTCAGCAGATAATAATTAGCCGTACAGGGGATACCATCTATTGAATTGTAGGAGGTCATTACAGAGAGTGTTCCCGCATCAATCGCTTCCTGAAAAGGAGGAAGAAAGTTTTCGTGCAGATCTCTAGTCCCTACCGATGCATAATTACCGTTTTGTCCACCTTCCGGTACCGCATAAGCTAAAAAATGCTTCAGGGTAGCGATAGTAGCATATTCACGGGATAGGTCTCCGCTACCTAGCCCTATGACCATCGCCGCTCCCAGTCGTCCACTCAATACAGGATCTTCACCAAAGGTTTCTTCGACACGTGACCAGCGAGGATCACGAGATAAATCCAGTACAGGACCATAACTGATATGTGCACCCTGTGAACGAATCTCTTTAGCAATCACATTTCCTACTTCTTCAATCAGTACCGGTGACCAAGTTGCCGCCATCCCTATGCCGGTTGGAAAAACGGTCGTTCCAATCGCCATATGTCCGTGAGGCGCTTCTTCAGCCAAAAATAAGGGAATACCCAAACGGGTATTTTCAATCACATATTTCTGCAATGCGTTGCCGGCTTTGGCAGCCAGTTCGGGATTAAGTCCATTTTCCAATGTCTTCTTAGTCCAAGGGTCCGCACGATAAGTTGCCCACAGCATACCTGCGTTCTTTTCTTTCATTAGTCTTTTAAACTTTTCAGAAGGATGTACTTCATCGTCCTTTATTTCGTACATTTCCCAACCAAGAGGACATAATAGTTGCCCGACCTTTTCTTCCAACGTCATACGTGAAAGCAAGTCTTTCACCCGTTCGTCAACAGACAAGACCGGATTTTTATAAGGTAACAGAGAAGATTGGGCAAAAGCCACGACATTCATCGCCAACCCTACAATCAAAATATATAATCGCTTTGTCATCATACAATATGATATAATATAAAAATTACTTTCCGTTGGTTTCGCAGAAGTTTCATGCGGTGAAACTTTAGTTCCAAGCTGACGAAACTTTTGTTTCAAGCTGATGAAACTTTAGTTTCAAACAGGAGAAACTTTAGTTTCAAGCCTCAGAAACTAAATGTTCTGCCAATTGAAACAAACCAAAGATACTATCAATTCAAAGAATCCATCAAGAGATCACACAAAGATATAATAATCCCTATGTTGCAGATAAATTATCTGCAACAGGTATCTGCAACACTATAAGCCACTATAAATCACCTAATAAACAAGCAGGTGGCAGATATTGCAGATAAAATCAAAAAATATTCTAGAGAGAGGCTATCGACACCCAATTTCCGCTATTCCCAAAGAATCACTTTCGTCTACCATACGAGTCGCTTTTAACTTAAAATAGCGAGCCTCAACCGGACTAAAGTACATATTCTGAAGAATCGGATTATTACGGATGTTCGAGAATTCTCCCTGTGCTACGACTTGCATCGCCTCTTCGGTAATACCGGCAGACAATTCGTATGATGAGATCAACCCTTTACTATATTCACTTTGATCAGGTAAATAGTAGAATGAATGGATTGTACGATTTTCGCCAAGATCAATCATGATTTCCTTGCCTGAGATTAGAGCGGTAGTCTGATCGTCCTTGTCACTACATTTCTTTGCTTCTTCCATATCCACTCCCAAAATTGTAAAGGGGAAACTTTTCAGTTCTGAGGTTGCCGGTGTATAATTTTCCGTTGCATCGGGAGCGTAATAAGCCCCGACCTCATTGATACACAAACATGCACGAGCATCCGTAAACCGTATACGCAATTCTTCTGTTTCGATCATTTCAAAGCGTAACAAACGTTTGTATCCTACGGTTGTGGTTTCTTCGTTGCATTTAACCGACAGCCATTGATCGCCCTTCTTATATTCTACAACAAAGGATTTAACCCTTTGTCCCAAAGGTATATACTCCTGAATCATTACCCGATTCATCTTCGTCGGCTGACTAAAAGTGAAAGTCAGATCGGCGGTAGTCACTCCGTCATTGGTTGCCCAATAAGTATCGTACTTTCCGTCCGTTACGGCACGAACCTTGAATTGTCCTCCACGCTCGTCGGAAGCTGATACTTTTGCACTGCTCAATAAATTATCTGCCAATTCTTTCTGAACTCTCAGATGAAATGAAACAGCATTCAATGAATCGGTCGGATGAATCAAACCGTTGCGGTCTACAGGAAAGTTTAATAATAAAGTCGCATTATGACCTACACTACGATAATACAAGTCCGTCAGTTGATCGACTGTTTTTACCTTGTCGTCTTCCTCTGGGTGATAGAACCATCCCGGACGGATAGAAACGTCACACTCGGCAGCGACCCATTGATTTCCATCGGCATGACCGTACTGTAATTCCCGATACTTGGGATATCCCGGATATACCTCGCCTGCCCGAAGGAAAGACCAATTAGTAGCTCCGGCAAATCCATTCTCATTTCCTACCCAACGGCAGCCCGGCCCTCCGTCTGAGAAAATCACAGCCTGCGGTTGCAGTTCATCGATCATCTTATAAGCCCGCGGGTAATCATAGTATGTTTTGCGGTCGATCGTACGTGCGTCTTTCGCTCCTCCGTACCAACCGTCTCCTCCGTTGGCTCCGTCAAACCAGATTTCAAAAACATCACCATAATTAGTGAGCAATTCATGCAACTGCTTATAGAAATAATCTACATACTCCGGCGTTCCATAATTGGCTTGATGCCTGTCCCACGGAGAGAGATAAACGGCAAATTTGATTCCATACTTCTTACAGGCATCGGAAAGTTCGCGTACAATATCACCTTTACCGTCTTTGTAAGGGGTATTTCTAATACAGTATTCGGTAAGCTGTGTAGGCCACAGACAAAAGCCGTCATGATGTTTGGCAGTCAGGATTACTCCTTTCATACCGGAATTGACAAATGTCTGCACCCATTGCTCGCAGTCCAGACGAGCAGGATTGAACGTTTTCGGATCAGAGTCGCCATAACCCCATTCACGGTCATTGAAGGTATTGAGACCGAAGTGTACAAAGGCATATGTTTCCATCTTCTGCCAATTTACTTGCTTTTCCTGAGGAACGGGTAAAATAGCTTCCGGTGCCGAAACACTCTGACATCCTGTTAAAAGTAGACTGAATACTACTGTAAAAATACTGGTTGCGATTGGTTTTCTCTTCATGGTGTTCGATTCATTTATAGTTTTATCTTTTCAGGTTATTTTATTTGCCGGTGCTAAGATAGGAAATATTATATTACTAATCAACCGGATTGGTACATGTTATCTTCAGCGGTTTCATTAATGCCCGCCCGTTGATCACAGGATAGACACGTGTTTCGGTCGGAAAGCTGCCGGAATATTGATATTCAACGGGCATCACACCTTCTTCACGGGCTTTCACCTGACGGGGACTGGTAAACTTAAGATCTGTATTACCACCTATAACGACAAACATAAGCTGTATATCATTATCGGTATCGTTTACGTATTTCAGTTTCATTGTTTTCGTGCCGCCTTTGCCTATGGTACCGAATGCCATTACTTCGAAATTCATCCAAAGTCCGCTACCGTACTCATACGGATAGTTCTCTGATACCGGATGTTTGCAGGGAATGACGGTGCCCTTTACCCAAATGCGGTTGTAATTAGCATTGTTATTGCTCAAAACAACTACTTCTTTACTAAAGAAGCCCGGTCGGTAGGCCGGGTTGTAAGTCACTTTCACTTTACCTGTAGCATTCGGCCGGAGCGGTTCTTTAGGAAATTCAAACTGTACACAACCACAGCCACTTGTTACTCCATTGATAGAAATAACTTTTTGACTGACATTCTTAAACTCAAATTCATGTGAAACCAGTCCATTTTCTTCCTTTATTTCTCCAAAATCAAAGACACGTTCTTCGAACACCAGTTCGTCAGAAAGAGTCTGTGCGTACGAGGCAACCAAATACAAATTAATGCAACAAATCAATATAATAAAGCGCAGCACCATACTTTTTTTCATTTAAAACAAAAGCCTCTCATAATAACTCATTAGCTATTATAAGAGACTTTCATCAATCCCGTTTATTCATTCTGATACATATCAAACTCAGACAAAACAATCCCATATCCACTACTATACGGCAATAATTCAAGTTTGACATATCGAGCACTCACAGCTCCATAGAAACGAATATATTGCGGCGTTGCACGAGAGAAAGTAACGTTTCCCTGATACTCATAATCTTCACCTCCTGTTTCACTTGTATAGACAGCGGCACTGGACAAACTATAATTACGGGAATAATACTGTAATCGAATTCCTGTTATGTTTTGGTATACGCCATTCAAATTAACAATAACGGTAGAACTGGCATCCTGAGACGGATAAGTCCTTGTATTTCCGTCGAACAGAGTTGTTCCAACATCTACACCATTGTTAGTGGCAGTCCACGCGCTTCTATCACTAATTAATGTGCCTTCCACACTCGTTGCTCCCGGAACACAATTCGTAAAAGAGGTGCTAACAGCGAGATAAGCAGAGGAATGAGTTTCACTCAATGCCGCATTCGATACCGATGTTACTTTTAGCGGTAAAAGATAACTTGTATTGACAAACTCGCTCCACTTTCCATCCTCTATTTCAATAGTAACTGAATCAGAAGAAAGCATACTTCCCGCAGGAATCACGAGTTCTTTTTTATCCAAGGTTACTTTTACCCCGTCAGGGAAAGAAGAAAATTCACCTATGGATGCACAATTATCAATATCCAAAGTAACCGTTATATCTTTAGAGGCAACTTTAGTAGAGCGTACCCCTACCTTAACTATTTCCGGTCCACTCTCTAAACTAGAGCCAATCGGTGTTCTCAACACTTCATAGACAAATGTATTTTGAGGATATTCTGTTGAAGTCCAACGGTTCACATTAATATATACATAATTTTGGTTGCTTCCTTCGATATCGTAACTTTCGTCATCACAAGACTGAAGACTAAATAATCCGACTACAACCAACAATCCTAAGATATGCGTATTTATTTTCATAGCAATCATTTATTTCGTTACTCGTTACATCTGTTATTATCATCACTGTCCCATGCAATAGCACTGCTATAATTCAGATTATATGTTAATCCAGCTCCTTCATTTATTTCACGGGCAGTGTTCGTCCAATCCATATCATAGCCATGTCCTGTTGCATCTTTAAAGATGTGTCCTTCGCCTTCATTCATTTTCCAGTATGCAACCAAACCTTCTGATTGTGAATCAACGCCACAAAGATTCATCTGTAGTTCGCCTGTACTCAAAGCACGGTTCCAGACACGAACTTCAGCAATACGGCCACGAAAATACTGAGATCCGCGATATCCCGTCCACGACATTCCTAGTTCAAAACGCTGGAAATCGACCGGTTTACCATCACCATCGCCTTGTGCATCTTTCACTCCGTCTACATACATAGTCAGTTTACTGCCATCATATGTCAACGAGATCATATACCAACGATCAGTGCTAAAACGTGTACTCGATACAATACTTCCACTTGGACTTACCCACTGCAAGGCATTGATATCTAATCCATTTTCTCCAAATCGCAGCATACTTGAGCGCTGTTCGTCAGCAGAAGTGAAACTACACAGACGAGCTATACGATGCCACTCTTGAGAATAGCATTTGATCTCATAGGTGAAGTTAGACAATTCCTGTTTCTTATCATCTGAGAAAATAAAGTTACTATAAAGATTCGTATTGCTGATATTCAATGAGGTGAAATGAATAACACGAGATATCTGCAAGAAAATAGTTTTCGAAGGTTTTAATATTTCAAGTCCATCCACTTCTACCATAGTAACTGGAACTACATATACTCGCCCTTCTGCAAAGTCTTCGGTAGAAATAACTTTAACTGTAACAGGAGTAGAAAACGCTTTACCTGCCTGAATCACAGCATCAGCATCTTCAAGAGTCACAGCGCCCTCCGGAATCGCATAATATTTAGTATTATGCTCATTATTATATGTCTCTACCAGTGACCTGTCAATGGCAAACTTCACATTTACGTCTTTATCTACTTTATCAGTAGTAGAAGCAGTGACGGCATACGAAGAAGGGGTATCTTCTACCACAAACTTGGTTACAGGAGTAGTCTCTGTCCCTGTAATAAAAGCCATATTCTTGTTATAATCAAACTTATCACCTTCTGTACAACCCAGAATGGATAAACCTAATATAACTCCCAACAAAGAATGTTTAAATATATATGTTTTCATCATGATTCTTATTTATTCATTGTTTACTCATTTACAGCAGGATTCATTATCTGAATAGCCTCCCGGAATTCATTATAAGGTATACCCGATGAAGAATAATAATTTCTTCCTAAGTAGAATACTCCACAACCGCCTTTACGGCCTTTCGACGGTTCCCAACGTGCATAGTTCATAAGTTGTCCCCCATCGGCATAGAATACTCCGAACGATTCGCAGTAAATCATCTTCTCGGGTGGAAAGTTACTGGGTTGAGTCAAGAACCCCACTTGATCACTATAAGCCTGTTGAACGATATAATCACAATAAGGTATGATGTCTGTTGGTGGTGTTCCACTAAAGTAGTCAACGATAAGCAACTTATCCGGCTGTTCGCCTTCAGGACCAAAATACTTGCCAAGTTCCTTTATCAATCTGACCAAATCGGAACCACTCCAACCTTCCCAGTCAACGTCTACTCCATCAAGTCCCGGTTCCAACACTTGATTCACAATCCATTTTGCATATGCAGCCATCGCTTCATCGTCCTTATTCTGGCTAAGATCATAATCAACCCCATCAACGGTAAACTGGTGTCTGTAATGAGAAGCATCGGCATGCATGACAAAACGTGTACCCAATTTCCGCTGGCAGTATTGCATATCCGCATATGCTATCGGATGTGTCTCTGCTGTCGGTATTCCCATCCAAAGATTTACAATATCTATACTGTCAGGTAGTCCTACCATACGTTCACCCCACGACGCGGGATCTTTATAGCCTGTCACACCTTCAATCGGTGACCACGCTTCGTAATAAGCATAACTTATCTCATGATCGCTTTTCTTGAAAGCACGCAGATTCTCAAAATACTGCTCGTCATATGTTTTCAGCTTCTGAATTTCTAACGCTTCCACATCGGTATCACAACTATAGAAAAAGAATGTTCCGATAAGGAAAGTCAGTAAACCTGTTATTTTTGTTTTCATCGTAATTAGTGTTTTTAGAATTAAACAATGTCCATTCTCCTGTTATCGGGATTTTTTGTCCCACCAGAGTTTAGCTCCACCCGTATCCTTACCACCCAAAGCCGATATACCACTGGCAACGCCGCTAGCATTGTTGATCTTCTCGTCGCGTGTATAAGGCAGACGGCGGACTTGTAACTGGGTATCAATCGTACCATTACTACTGTTTCTTACTACAGGAATAACTTCCGGATAGCCTGTACGACGATATTCACTCCAGCCTTCGGGACCGTCGGGATAATTGGCAATCCACTTCTGTGTAATGATGCGTTCCAACTGAGCTTCAAATCCGGCATTATCATCCCATGCAGGAGTAACCCTGCTGCTGAAAGTATAATTATCACTACCCACATTGTCTGCAAAAGCACCCGGAGTCGAAGTATGATCAGCCAAATAATCGTCTACACCGGCGGCATTATTCTCCTCAAACGACATGCGTACACCTTGCTCATAGAATGATTTGGCCGTTCCACCCATATCCCAGCCACGTAATGCACCTTCGGCACGCAGGAAGAACGATTCGGCAGCCGTCATCCATACTACCGGAGTAGAAGCACGGTTAATATTCAGATTAGAGATTTTATTGCCTTGATAATTGCTCATATTGCTTGTTGTGATACCAATACGTACGCCATGATATTCACCGTCATCGGCTGCTGTAAAATAAGAGCTGATTCGCGAATCATTCAGTCCGTTCAAATAGGCTACGATGGTAGCACCCGGACGACAGTCACCCGAATTGAAGTTATAGGCAATCTCGTGCAACGGATGATGATATTCCAATGAATTATGCGAAAGTTCGGCACGTTCCGCTTTACTTTCGATAAAGCCGAACATGTTTTCCATCGACTTCTTTGCCTGTGCTTCTGCCAGTGTGGGATTCGCATATGAAACACGTATAGCAAGACGCAAACGCAGTGTGTTGGCGAACTTCACCCACTTCTCTACGTCCCCCCCATATACACAGTCATAGTCACTCATCAGCTTAGCATCCACATTTCCGTTCACATAATTGCTCAATACTTCGATAGCATTATCCAGTTCTTCAAAAAACTTATTATAAACCAAATCCAATGCGTCATATAAGCTGGAAGAGCCATAGTTTACATATGGAATAGGACCAAATGTATCAGCAATACGGTGCATGCCTTCTACCTTTACGATGGTAGCCAATGCGTCAACTTCCGGCAGTTCCTGTTCAGTGGCTATTTTGTGAATACTTTGCCATGGTGCCATAATTCCGGTATAGGCATAATCAAAAGTGGCATTCACCCATTGTTCCTGAAAGTTATACTGCCCGTTATGATTGGTAGATCCTAAGGTAGCGGCAATATAGCCCGAATAAAGGTCATGCGATAAGTTCTGAGCAATCTGATAGTCAGAGTCGAGCTTGTCGCCATCATTTATGATTACAACCCGACGCAGCATTTGCGAAAAGAAAGCACCCGTCTTCAAGTTGTCTACTTCCATCATTTCCTCGGTGACTTCATTCGGATTTACGTTATCCTCATAGTCGATACACGAAATGTTATTTAATAGCATCAAAGATATCCCGAGAATGGAAAGTTTGTTCCATGATAGTATTTTATTTAATATCATATCTTCTACAATTTATAAGTTTGATTAGAAATTAACTTTCACAGAGAATCCCAAATTACGCAGACTTGGCGACATAAACATGTCGATACCTTGAAAGTAAGTGCCTGTACTTGCTGTCAGTTCCGGATCGAACGGAGCTTTTCTATAAAGGAAAAAGAGATTCTTACCGATGAAAGATACGTTCAACCCCTTAATCCAGTCCACATACTTGTTGATAGGAATATCATAGCCTAACGATAACTCAGCCAAACGGACATTAGTCGCACTGTAGGTGTACATAGAACCAATACCACCCTGAGCACCTGCACCTCCAATTTTCGTATAGTAATCTTCCGCACCGATTGGACGACCGTTAACAATGGCTCCGCCATTATCACGGGCAATAGCTGTAGCCTTTGAAGAGCCGTATGCGTCCATCGTCGCCTGTGTCTGTGATACAACTACACCACCGACACGTGCCGTGAACAGGAATCCCAATGAAAGCCCTTTGTAACTGAATGTGTTTCCCCAACCGAGGTTATACTTAGGAGCACTATTACCAGCCTTTACAAATTCATCAGGCTGAGTAACTACAACCTGGTCCGAAGGATGGACATAGATAGCTCCATGTTCGTCCGTGCGAAGCGTATTCACATAAATATCGCCGATAGATCCGCCTTCTGTCAGTATCATTTTATACATACTTGTCCCGCCCATATCAATTCTATCCAAAGAAGTAAGTTCGTGCGTATAAGGATCTTCATAGTTGCGCAGCAATTCCACCACTTTATTTCGGTTCAATGAATAGGTCAGATACGAACTCCAGCCAAAATTTCCCCATTTGTCCTCAAAACGCAAAGACAATTCGATACCTTTATTATCTACACGACCGCCATTGACTACTTCCGATTTATAGCCGGTAGTAGAAGAAAGGGTACGTTCAAAGAACTGATTGTAGGTACGTGACTGATAGATAGATCCATCCAATCTCAAACGGTTCTTGAAGAAGACAAAGTTAAATCCGGCTTCCCATGATTTGGTACGTTCCGGCTTCAGATTGGGGTTAGGACGTCGGGACTGAGTAACAGGAACGCCATCAACCAACGCATAAGTCGGAATAGCCAGAAATACATCCGGTGAATTACCTACTTCCGAATAAGAAATACGTACTTTCATGTATGGCATAATATCCGTACTGCAACGGAATATATCTGTGATAATCCCCGAAAGACCGATAGACGGATAGAAGAAAGAACCGGTATTCGTCCCTTTGAAGGTAGATGACCAGTCGTTACGAGCCGTCACATCCAGATAAGCCATAGACTTGTAACCGATCTGAGCACTACCGAATATGGCGCGTTTTTTCAAATGATAGCCATATTGGTTGGCCAGATTCTTCTCTGAAGTATCCACGTTGCCAAAAGTAAAGAGGTTGGCTACCGACTTCAGTTTGCCTCCGAAATAATCAGACTGATAATCATTGTTTTCAAAGTTCCCACCCACATTAGCTGTTACATTTAGGGTATTATCGACAAAGTACTTATTAATATTCAGCAATAATTCACCGTATATCTGTTGATTCTCGATATTACTCTTGGAGTAATAACCGTATTTAGAAGCAAACAAAGTATTTGTTCCGGCATCATACATGCGCTCACGGCGTTCGTTGTTGCGGTCCATTTTGGCACGGGCTGTTACATTAATCCAGTCAGCAAATTCATATTTTGCCGATGCAGTTGCCATATAACGGTTCTTATGATTAGGTATTTTAATATGCTCGGTAATCCAGTATGGATTCTGTAAAGCCAGACTTGTGCTGTAAGGCCAGTACTGAGTCAGTAAATTTCGTTCCGAATCATACCGCTGATATGCCTGTACTTTGGAGAAATCATCTCCCGCAGGAAATAGATAAAGAGGTACTAACGGGTTATAATAAAGTCCCTGAGAGGTCATATTTTGTTCTTTTACAGAGCTAAGCATAAAACTCAGGTCAAGAGTCAGCTTATCTTTCAGCATCTTGGCAACATTACGGACAGTGACATTGTAACGTTCGTAGTCATTATTATGGATAATACCTTTGGCATTGGTAGTACCTAAAGATAAGTAAGTCTGATTCTTGTCAGTACCTGTAGAAAGACTGGCAGCATTTGTTACATTCACACCTGTCTGAAAGAAGTCTTTAGGATCATAGCTGCTCGGCGTATTCAATTTACTGCCCCAGCTGTAGTAACTACCCACTTCTGTCTGCCCATAAGTATTTTGAAATTCGGGCAAGACAAGAGGAGCGGAGAAAGTCGTATTATTGGATATGCTGACTGAAGTACGTCCTTCCCTACCTTTTTTAGTAGTAATCATCACAACACCATTGGCAGCGGCACTACCGTAAAGAGCTGCAGCTGACGGTCCACTCAAAACAGAGATACTCTCTATATCCTCGGGATTCAGACCGGAAATAGGATCACCGGACTGACCGGCACCTTCGTATGAGTCCGTAGGCTGTGTAGAAGCGGCACTCATATCACTCATCGGGATACCATCAACCACATAAAGAGCATTGTTATTACCATTCAATGATTTGGTTCCACGCATCACTACACGTGAAGAGCCACCGACACCAGCTGAAGATGAGTTAATTGTAACACCCGCAACTTTACCGTTCAGATTATTGACGAAGTTGGCATCTGCAATGCGTGTAATCTCGGCATTGCTTACTTGCTGTACATTGTATGACAAAGATTTAGCTTCCTTCTTGATACCCAATGCAGTAACAACGACTTCATTCAGTACTTCTGTATCTTCTGTCAGCACAATATTCAGAACTTGGGCATTCTGTACCTTTACTGTTTTCGTGGCATATCCCACATAAGAAATTTCCAGAATATCTCCTTTCCTGGTCTGTAGCGTAAAGTTTCCGTTTATATCGGTGATAGTACCGACCGTAGAATCTTTCACTTTCACATTCACACCGATCAAGGGATCTCCGCCAGCATCTTTCACAACTCCTTTTATTTGGATTTGTCCTTCCTGCTGAACAAGTTGCATTTTATTAGTCGATAAAATAATCTGCTTGTCAACTACGGTATACGTAATATCGGTCCCCTTAAAAATATCATCTAGAATATCCAGAATCTTACCTGATTTATTTCTCACAGAAACAATACGATTCTTCTGAATCGTTTTGTCATTGTAAAGGAAAACATAATCGGAAGCTTCTTCTATTTTATTCAGTACCTGTTCTACAGATACATTGTTCATAGAAATGGCAACATGCGTCCGTTGAGCATAGCCATTCTCTGCAGATAGTTGTAAAACGACTGCAAAAAGTAGTGCCAGACTAATCCTCATAACTAAAGGTAGTTTTAGATTTAAAGCATATTTAGGATATAATGCAATAAATGAATGATTTTTTTTCATACATTTGCGGTTAACTAAAGTTTATTACTATAATGAACTGTGGTTTGATTCCGGTTAGCGTTTGCAAGACTCCTTACCGCGAATCTGAAAAATTGGGGGAAGACAGCTGTTGGTAGCAGCTTTCTTCCTTTTTTTACGATCTTTGTGTTATCTCATAGGCTATTCTCATTTTTATGGTTACTAATATAAATCTACTATTATCTTTTTCTTTGTGAATGTATCATCTGCCTGTTGTACCGCCTCCTCAGTTCTCCACTTCAAGGCAGCAGACTTAGCCAGATAATCCAATATCTGTGGCAGTGTTTCATTACGGAAGGTCGCACGATATTTATATTCTTTTCCCGATATATTATTAAACTGAATATCTACATTAAAATGCCGTGCCAGCCGTTTGAATATTTCACCCAACTCGGCATTGCGGAATATCAACTTACCGTCTTTCCATGCCACCTTTTCATAAACATCCACTTTTCCCTTCAACAATTTCTGATCTACCTTATTATAAAGCAATCGTTCTCCTGGAGCTAACTGAACTGTTGTTTTTCCGTCCGGTGAAATAACGTTTACTTTACCCTTTTCTAATACCGTTTCTATACTATTATCATCTTCGTAAGCATTCACATTAAATTTGGTTCCGTACACATAGACACTTAACCCGGCAGGAGTATTGACGTAAAAAGGCCGTTTCCTGTCCGCTTCTACTTCAAAATAGGCTTCACCTTTTAATTCAACATTACGATTATCTTTCTTAAAAACGGTAGGATAACGTAAAGTACTACCGGAGTTTAACCAGACAACCGAATGGTCAGGAAGTTCGTAACGAATGACTGAACCTGTAGCCGCCATGACTTCTGCATACTTCTCTTCAGTATCCGTTGCTCCCCAATATAAATATCCCAAAATCAAAGAAGAAAGTAATAAAGGTATAGTCAAGAATGCAGCATAACGCATCAACTGATTATACATACTCCTTCTTCTGTTTGTCTTTATTTGGGTCTGTGCTTGTTGATAGGCACCCATTACATCAATAGACTCCATTTCCTTAATATCCTCTCCTAATGCCTGCGCTTTTCGGAGCAATGATTCCGGATTCATATTTTCCATATTCTCTTTCAAAATCTTATCTTTTAATTGCAATTACACTAATAGTACAACTGAGGTAATCGAAAAGGGACAGGTATAACATACTTTTTTTTATTTTATTTTTTAAGCTATCTTATTTTCCACAGCTTCATACCAAAAACAAAAAAAGAAAGAAAATTTTAGGAAATGCTGATTTTCTTATTATATATTTGCAGTAAAATGAAAAACTACAGAATCTCAAAATAATGAAAATATCTTTTTCCAGACAGACTAAAGAAAGAGCTTTCAAACAACTTTACGAGGATTATTATGCCCCTTTCTGCCTGTATGCAAAAAGATTTGTAGATGATAAAGAAGTCCGCGAGGACATTGTTTCGGATGTATTCACCTCCCTATGGGACAAGTTGGATACCGACTCTTTCGATTTGCAATCAGAGACAGCATTGGGATATATAAAAATGTGTGTAAAAAACAGCTGTTTGAACTTTCTGAAACATCAGGAGTATGAATGGAGTTATGCCGAAAATATCCAAAAGAAAGCTCCTCTATATGAAACAGAAACAGATAGTGTATATACACTTGATGAGTTATACCGAATGCTATACGAAACATTAAATAAGCTTCCGGAAAACTATCGCACCGTATTTATGAAAAGTTTCTTTGAAGGCAAAACACATGCGGAAATTGCCGAAGAAATGAATCTCAGCGTAAAATCCATTAATCGGTATAAACAAAAAACAATGGAACTCCTGCGGAACGAGTTGAAAGATTACCTCCCGCTGTTTTTATTATTCCTGTCTCCCGAGCAACTGTAAGCTCTCTGCTAAAACACGGCACTCTTTACGATTAATCTTCCCATTTCCCGTTTGAGGAATATGATTTACCGTATAAATATATTTAGGACGATAATAAGATGCTAAGACTGATTCCAATTTAGTCCCTAGCGCACTTATCTCCATCTGCCCTTCTATCAATAAAGTAACAGCCTGCCCCAAACGCCGATCCGGAACGGAAGTGATCACAAACGGTACAGGGATAGACGACTGAAGTAACCTTTCGATCTCTTCTGCCTGCACTTTAATTCCTCCGCTATTGATTACATTATCCTTTCTTCCCAGAATCGTAAAACTACCGTCCGGATAAATGCGGGCAATATCATTTGTCTGCAGAGTATCATCGCAAACAAGCGGAGCATTAATCATCAAAGTATTTTCTGAAGACAAAAACAACTCTACGGATGAAAAAGGATAATAACGATCGGATGCTGCTGCGCCATTCAGACGGCGAAGAGCGATGTGAGAAAGGGTTTCCGTCATCCCGTAAGTTGAATAAACAGCATTGGACAGATTTCTGATTTTTTCCTCTAAAGCCTTGTCAACTGCTCCGCCTCCTATAATTAAAATCTCCGTTTGCTTTAATTTCTCTTTCTCTTCGGGTATCTGAAATGTATTATACACCTGCAAAGGCACCATAGCCGCAAACCTTAAAGGAGTGTCCACATCTGCCAATGGATGACCGGAAGCCCGACGTACTATAAGATTCAACCCGGCAATCAAAGAACGGACGACTACCATCATCGCCCCGATATAGCGAAGGTTCATACACAATAATGCCGTTTCACCCTGCTTTAAATCCAGAAACTCACAAGTCAGGCGTGCACTCTGTATCATCTGATCTTTGCGAACAAGCAATTCTTTAGGTGCCCCCGTAGAACCGGAAGTATGTACAGTGATCACAGGATCATCATTAAACCATTCGTTTAGAAAAAGATACAAGTCCCATATAGCAGAAGGGTGGTTTCCCTCACCTTCTGCTACAAGGCTATGTATATCGCCCGGAGTATATTCCTTTCCCTCCAGCAACAAACGCTGTTTTTGTCGGTCGAATATCATCATTTACAAAACCACAAACAATCTTTTCTGATTTCAAGAGGCATCTCTACATTATCTGTAAAGAGTAACCCGGTGCCTAACCCTTGCGGCAATGGATTCTGAAAAGTAGCACACCATTGAGCGATAGCATTCAGACCGATATTAGACTCCAGAGCAGAAGTTATCCACCAACCGATATTCAGTTTCTCCGCTTCTGCAATCCACTCCTCGCCACCGGCTAATCCGCCATGAAGAGAAGGTTTGATAATAATATATTGCGGACGGATAGCCGAAAGTAATCTTTGCTTTTCTTCCCAGGTATTATAGCCTATCAGTTCCTCATCCAAAGCTATCGGCAAAGGAGATTCGGAAGTAAGACGTGCCATTTCTTCCCATTGTCCGGCACGAATGGGCTGTTCTATCGAATGTAAGTCCAGTTCGGACAAGCGTTTCAATTTCTCCATCGCATCTGTTGGTGAGAATGCTCCGTTGGCATCTACACGCAATTCTATTTCTTTAGAAGAATAGTGAGAGCGGATATGTTGGAGTAAAGCCAGTTCTTCTTCAAAGTTGATGGCACCGATCTTCAACTTTATACAGCGGAATCCCGCCTCCATCTTCTTCTCTATCTGAGCAAGCATTCTATTGAAGTCACCCATCCAGATAAGCCCGTTTATCGGAATACCTGCTTCCCCACGTGAGAAGGGTGTATCCCACAAAGCCCAGCTTCCTTCAAAAAAGTGACGAATGGCTGTCTCCAAGCCAAAAAGGATGGAAGGGTACTTGCATAGAGCTTCCATGTCCAGCTTACCTCCCTGATTCTCTACCTGCCGGCAGATTTTAGCCAGCACTTCCTCGTAATCGGGAAGATCATCACAGCTAAGATTTGGCAGAGGAGCGCACTCCCCGATCCCTACCCAATTGGGAAATTCGGGAGCAGTAAAATGAAGATACCAGACTTTTCGCGTTGTGTATGTGCCTCGTGAAGTTCCGGCCGGCTGCTTGAAATGAAGCACCCGCGGAATAATGTCTATTTTGCAATCCATTGTTTAAGGGAACTTCGGATATTTCTTAAAGTTAGGTTTACGTTTCTCCAGAAATGCATTCTTTCCTTCCTGAGCCTCATCCGTCAGATAGTAAAGCAAGGTCGCATCCCCTGCCAGCTCCTGAATACCTGCCTGGCCGTCCAGTTCGGCATTCAATCCGGCTTTAATCATCCGCAAGGCCAACGGACTGAGCAGCATCATTTCTTCCGCCCATTGCACATACTCATCCTCCAGTTGCTCCAATGGAACTACTTTATTCACCAATCCCATATCCAACGCTTCCTGCGCATTGTATTTCCGGCAAAGGAACCATATCTCACGTGCCTTCTTCTGACCGACGACACGAGCCAGATAAGAGGCTCCGAAACCTGCATCAAAGCTACCTACGCGAGGACCGGTCTGTCCGAAGATCGCATTCTCCGAAGCAATCGATAAATCGCAAACTACATGAAGCACGTGTCCGCCACCAATGGCAAATCCATTTACGGCAGCAATTACCGGTTTCGGAATGCTGCGGATTTGTTTCTGTACATCCAGAACACTCAGACGGGGAACACCGTCCTTGCCGATATAGCCGCCACGCCCTTTCACATTCTGGTCACCGCCCGAACAGAAAGCCTTGTCACCAGCTCCCGTAATCACGATCACATCAATATCCGCTTCTTCCCGGCAAATGCGCAATGCGTCACTCATTTCAGCCGTTGTAGTCGGAGTAAATGCATTTCGATAGCGTTCACGGTTAATGGTGATGCGGGCAATCCCATTATAGTAATCAAAGAGGATATCTTCGTATTCTCTGATGGTTGTCCATTCTCTTTGTGTTGACATAATCTATTTTTGTTTTAGTTGATGATAATAATCTTTCAGTATACGTGCATCTTTATTTTTATTGCTGAATACTTCCATCAGAACCGGTTGTTCCATGGCTTCCGGTTGTGTGAAGGTTTTCATCGCTTCGGCAAGCTGTTCTTCATTCTCTACCCGTTGATAAAGGAATCCGCGTTCTTCCGCCCATCCTTTGGCAGATGTCTTGTGAACGGCTGTAATATACTTGTGCGATGTACCCGACATATCCAGTCCGGGTAATGTATGGAAAATCTCCCCTCCTCCGTTATTCAGCAAAAGAATGCGTAGATTGGGACGGACATTGATGTTCCACAAAGCATTCATATCATAAAAGAAACTAAGGTCACCTATAACTATAAAATTTAGTTTATCCGAACCGGCGGCATATCCCACTGCCGTGGACAACGAGCCTTCGATGCCGCTTGTACCCCGATTACAGCATACCTCAATCGTAGAAGGAACCTGGTATAACTGAGCATAGCGGATAACAGAACTATTTGCCAGATGCAATGCACATGATTCCGGCAATGCTTTTATCAAAGCACCGATAGCCGACATTTCCGAATATCCGAACTCCGGTTCGGGAATGGTCTTGCAATAATTCTCCCATACACGGGGATACTCCGGCACGCGGTTATCCAGCAATGGAGCTATTTTCTCCAGAAACTCAAACGGGTCCATTTCGATGACGGTAGTCAGAGAACCGTAAAGGTCAACCACTTCTCCATCAGCAGACACATGCCAATGTTCTTTAGGCGGATGCTGCCGAAGATATTTTTTCAACCGCTTGGAAACCACATGTCCGCCATAAGTAATCAATAACTCGGGAGTCATCTGGCCGGTTTTCTCTTCGGGCATCGCATAAAGCGCCGCATCAAAATTCTTCACTGGAATACCGGGTACTGTCTGATTACCGATATGCTCGGTCAGCCACACGAAATGTTTATATAACAATTTGGTATGCCGTTTCTCAAACAAGTAAATCAAGTTCATCTGTCCGACAATAATCATCCGCTTCTGATATCTGTTCAAGCGTTCGATCAGGTCATTGTAATCCCGGTCGTATACATTCAGCCCCTGATAGCGCGTAATGACACGTACTTCGGGAAGCGACTCCACCGTAAACTGGAACAAAGGTTCGGATATAGGAATATTAATATGTACCGGACCTTTTCCATGATGGTTGGTTTCCAGCAAGGCTTCATTCACCAAGCGGTTACAGTACCATTCATCCTCTTCTGTCTGAATCTCCGGAAGGTTTACCGACTTCTTCACCAATGTCTGAAAAACACCGGGCTGCGGCAATGTCTGTCCCGCCATCTGTCCAATCCAGGCAGCAGGCCGATCGGCAGAGATAACAACTAAAGGTATATTCTGATAATACGCTTCTGCCACAGCAGGATGAAGATTGAGCAACGCTGTACCGGAAGTACAGCAAACGGCAGCAGGATGCCCGCCATTCAGCGCAAGACCAATCGCAAAATAACCGGCACTCCGTTCATCCGTCATAGCATAACAAGTAAAACCCGGATGAGTAGACAGCGTATGCACAATAGGTGCATTACGGCTACCGGGACATAACACTACTTTCGTAATTCCATGCGCCTCAAGCAGCGCGACCAACTGGAGTATATTTTTCTTGTCCGAATACATATTGATAGTGATTAGCTTGTTAGTGATTCATCATTATTGGAGCAGACACAAGAATACGCCTCATGGTCTGCAATTTCTTTTCCGTTTCCTGCCATTCATCATTCAACTCTGAAGAGGCTAACAATCCGCCACCGGCATACAGTGTCAATTGCTCGTCTTCAATGTGCATGCAACGCAGATTCACATACAAATCTGTGCGTCCCTCCGGATCGAGCCAACCGATAAAACCGGAATAATACTTACGATCGTACCCTTCATTTTCCAAAATGAACCGGTAGGCTTCTTCTTTAGGCAGTCCGCACACGGCAGGAGTCGGATGCAGGACTTTCAGAAGGTCTCCCAGATTTTTATTATCTTTCAAAGAGAAATGGAAATCAGTTTTCAGATGTGACAAGGCACCGGCATAAGCCGGATAAGGTCCGCTCTCTGTGGAGCGAATGCCCAGCGAAAGAAGCTGCCGACGGATATAGGACGCCACATAATCCTGCTCCTGACGGTTTTTGTCATCCCATACTTGCGGAAGTTTACCATTCTGCAAAGGTTGAGTTCCTGCCAGGGCAACTGTGTTCCATTCATTTTTTTCGCCCGACAATATAATTTCGGGGGTACTTCCCAGCCACACGCCCGTCTGAGGAGTATAACACAGATAGATATAGGAATGAATATAACGTTGACAAGCTGCACGAAAAACAGCTGAAGGGGAAAACTCCGGATTCTTTCCAATAGTGAGACTACGGGAAAGCACCAGTTTATCAAAGGTAGCATCACGCAAGGCTTCAATAAATGTATGAAAACAGGTCGCATACTTCCCAGTACAAAGGGTATGAAAAGATTCCTCCGGATAACTTTGCAAGTCCTGCTCTTCCTCTGCCACGATTTCCATAGGCAACGGTTGTCCAGTCCTGTCGGACTGTATCAACACAATCGGACATGACTTATCTATACGGAACGGAGCAATCACAAATCCTCTTTGTCCATTCAGTTCTTTCAAATCGAAAATCAAGCGGACAGCTCCGACATCTTCTGTCAACAGACGAGGATACTTCTCCCCGGGAACACGATAAACAGCAAAGGGCTGTTTCCGCTGAATAAGTGCATCAATAGTTGTCAAGTTACTTTTTTCGTCAATCATCTTTTTTTCATCACACTGTTGACCACCCGTATAGAGGACACCAGTTTATTGGTTGAAGTAAAAACGTCCACATTCCATACATGGGAGGAACGTCCTTTGTGTACAATCGTCGCTACTGCACGTACTGTATCACCTTCGTGCGCAGAAGATATATGATTTCCGCTGACCTGCATTCCTACCACAATTTCATCCGGCTGACAGAGAATCATCGAGCCGAGTCCGGCAACTGTTTCTCCCAATGCAAGCGTAGCTCCACCGTGCAAAATACCGAACGGCTGACGGGTACGGTGATCTACCGGCATCGTCGCCTCTACACGGTCTTCGTCGGCATATGTATATTGGATACCCAGATTACCCATCAATGCGTGACGCGCCTGTGCATTCAACTGGTCCAAAGGAATCTCTGCAGCGCGAACTTCCGCTATTATCGCCTTTTCGACAGCCAGAGCCACTCCGTCTTCCTCATTGGAAGCTGTCACATAATCCGCACAGACCTTTACCGAATCCTGCGAATGCCCCATCGCCACTCCCAGTCCTGCCAGCTGAATCATCGTTACATCGCACACACCGTCTCCTATAGCGATGACTTCTTCACGCTTCACATCCAGTTCTTCCAATAAAGCTCCCAATGTGTTGGCTTTATCAATCGCACACGGCACTACTTCCAGAAAATAAGGTTCGGAACGGAAAACATCCAAAGCTCCGTTCAACCGTCTCTTCCAGTGTCCTTCCAGACTAACCAACGCTTCCTCGTCATCGCTGACAAGCATACACTTACACGGAGCAAAGTCAATTGCTACAGAAAATTCCTCTTCCTTGATCACTTTCAAATTATTCAAGCGAGCTTCATTCTGGATATGTTCATTCTCCGGAGTGTCAGTAATGATCGTATCATCATGGTAAGTGAACAGTGCGAAATTATTTTTTCTTGCCTTCTTTTCCAGATAAGGCAACATTTCCGGATTAATCCTCCGCTCAAACAGTATTTCTCCGTTTTGAGCATTAATTATCTGGCAACCATTATAAGAAAGGATATAACCTCCATAATTTCCGAGTTCTAGGGATTTGGCTAAAGGCATCAGACCGTAAGTCGGTCGGCCGGATGCCAACACGATACGTACTCCCATCTGCTGAACTTTCAGCAAAGCAGCCAATGTACGTTTACTAATTTCTTTTGCATCATTGAGAAGCGTTCCGTCTACATCAAGAACTAATAATTTATACTTCATGGACACACGATTTTGATTTAGATTACAAAGGTAGGAAATTGAGTGAACGACTGAAAGCGGAAAGAGATAAAAATTACTTTAATTTCACTCTTTCAGATGCATTTCCAAATAATCACGAAGGATTCGGGCATGATTATAAACCGGTTCTTTGGATGCATAAAGCAAAGTGATCACCGGATGAGGTTTGATAAGAGTCAGAAAATCGGCAACAGCTTGAGAAGCTTCCAGTTCCTTCTGATACATTACGACAAAATCATTCCAGTGACCCGGAATATCTTCATGAAACCATCTGCGCAGTGCTGCGGAAGGCGTTATATCTTTTGCCCAGTAATCATATTTCAACCATTCTTTTTTGATTCCACGTGGCCAGAGTTTATCTACCAGCACCCGATATCCGTCGGTCTCTGAAAAGTCTTCGTACACTCGCTTTATCCTAACTTGCACCATTTCCGTTTATATTTAGTTATCATAAGAATAAACCGATAAAACGGAAAATTGTTTATCGAAAAAGCCAAAATCAACCTAAGGATTCCTGCGTTTTTTTAAATTCGTAAGGAGTCATACCAGTCTTTTTCTTGAACATACTGTACAGAATAGGCGTACTATTAAATCCGGCTTCATCAGCTATCGCACGAATGGTATAATTGGGATGTTGCTTCAATAACTGAATCGCATAGTTAATACGAAGTTCATTAATATACCCGTTGAAATTAGTTCCGGTGTTTTCCTTGATCATCCGGGCGAAACGCGCATTATTCAAATGTACAATCTGAGCCAGATCCTCTCTCGACAATTCCGGAGACAGATATAACTGATCCTGAACAACAATACGATTCAGTTCTTTGAAAATTTTCTTATTCTCATCCTCTTCCTCCCTACTCTCCACTACTTCATCCGGAGATAAATCGTCTTTTTCGGAAAAGCCAGTTTCCGGTTCCAAGTCCAATGGAACAGCTATCGGATCTTCCGCATCTCCATCTATGAATAATTGTTTGTTCTCTACTTTTCCAGCCAGTTTCTCATTGATAAACTTTGCCAGCATTTTGTTTTTATATTTAACAATAATCGTATGACGCCAAATCCGCCATAGCACAAATAAAATGAGACAAGTGACACATCCCAAAAAAGCAAGTGATATGTTTCTGATTCTTAACTGTAAAGTCTGTTCGGCAATATATTCTTCCTGCTCGTCAGCTTTATGAATAGCATTTAATTCCAAAGCCGCATTCTGCTTATCCTTGCTGTTAATACCATCAATAATAGAAATAATAGACTCACGTAATGCTGCTACTTTTTCAAAATCCTTCAAGCCTTTATAAGCTTTCACCTCTTTCTGAAGGATACTAATATACTGCAAGTTGACAGTATCCTGCTCTTGCATCAATTTCTTAAAATCCTGACATTGATCAACGACTTTCTGATATTGTTTAGACACTAGCAGATAAGGTATCGCATAGGTTTTTCCATCCGGTGTCTGTGAATTCTCTGTTGACAAATATTGTTGATAATATTTTTCCGCCTGATCATACTTTCCTTCCAGATAGCAGATATACGACATTTTTGCATACAAGTAAGTATATTGCAGATCAAGAAAGCCTTTTGTTTTTTCCGGTAATTTAGCTATATCTTTAAGTAGCTTTTCGCGCTTCAACCCAACCTCCAATGCTTCTTTACTACGGGAATCATTGAGCAGATAATCCATTTTCATCCCATAAAAGTATGAAAGCATAGCCATTTCCAATTTGGAACTTGTACCTTGAAGCAATTTGATAGCTTTGTCAAAATAGTCATATGCCTCCTCTTTGAAAGACAATTGCCATTTATTTTCACCAATGCAAAACAACAGCTTACTTTCAGCCCCTTTATCCTTTTCTTTTTGTGCTAGCTTGATACCATCAAGAGCATACCTCATACTCTCTTTATGGTCACTCATAAGCACTGCTAATTCTGCCAGGTCGACAGTCATGGTCAACAAGTGCTTAGGATCTTTCTGAGAAACGGAATCCAGCAAATAAGACTTTTTGGCATACAAAAAAGCCAGTTTAGTCATATACATATTACGATAAACCCTGCTGCGTAATTCATGTATAATACGCAGAGGGATAGTCTTCTTACTTTCAGCTCCATCCAACAAACTTAAAGCCCGTTCAGGTTCTGCCATATAAATTCGACTTATATACTCACTGGTATATAGCGAATCATTCTCTATAGTTTTGTCGGCGAAAAGGAGCTGGTTAAACACAAACAAAAACAAACAAAAACAAATAACCGAGCGAATACTTTTCATTATAATCCCAATGATTTTACTCCCCAAAAGTAAAACATAGTTTCATAAAATGCAAGAATTGAACATATTTGAATGAACTAAAATAAGAAAAGTTAGTGATTATAAAAGTCAAGAGCCATCAAGTCTTCCCCACCAACCACATACAATAAAATACTAAAAATCAAGCATATGTCACATACATAAAACAAAACATCTCAACATACAAATAAACTGCCGATTCTATTAAGGAATCTGCATAAGATCAGAGCAGCACATGAAAAATCGAACCGACCAGTCTAAATAAACACCAGACAATTATTAACCCGCCACACTCATCAGAGCAAAACAGCACAAAAACAGAAAATCAAAAAAGAGAAACACATACTGTAATAAGAAAGATTATAATCCCAACGCTTTATCAAACCGTTGCTCCATACATGCACTCAAATCCGTCGTTACAAACTTTCCTTTATAGAAAAGAGAAAAGATAGTAGCAGGTGTAGGTGCATTTTGTGCTTGTACCATCGTTTCCAATCTGACTATCTTCAATGGAATACCTTTGTTCTCAGTCACACCCACTAAAGAATTACGGACATGAAACTCTGCAAACGGACAACGATGTGTATAATAAACGACTACACCTTCTTTTTCCTCACATTCTCCACTTGATACTGTTCCATTGAATGACGGATCAGGAGCTGCCGGATTTATCTTCAAAGCCAAAAGACTGAAACCATAGGGTAGTTTTTCTATCGTCTCAAACCCCTGACGTAATAACCATTTCGCATCACCCATAAAATGAAATTTAGAGGTACCGACCACAGTCACCAAGCCATCCCTACCCTGTGCTTTGGCATCCTCGACAGCAGACTGTAATAGTGCTTTGCCATGCCCGCATCCTTTATATTTTCCTGAAACCCAAAAACAGTTTATCATTAAATAGTTAGGTGCATTAACCGGAACCCAAGCTTTTTCGGCAGGCCCATATTCTATAAATACTTTTGCACGTTCGTCAAGCCGTCTGAAAACATAGCCATTCTCAAACTCATTTTTCAGCCATGTCTTTTTCAACTCATAGCTATCCTTGCATTTCTTATCGGAGAAAGCACAGCAAATATGTTCTTTTTCGATATTCTCTTTAGTCAGAGTGATATACTTCGCTTCCATAATATTCTGTTTATTAGTATATAAATTCCGGTTGTCCATTTTAACTACAGCAAAGATACACAATCGAAAGTAATAAAACATTGTCCAGTCTCGTCAAAATGACACAGTAGTACGGATTAAAGTTCGGAAAACAGATAAGTAAATAAACCTGAGTGACAAACTTATCAAAGAACTTATTGACCACTCTGTGGAAGAAGTGATCAAAAAACTCCCTAAGAAAAAACAGGAGGAATATCGCACAATGATTTAACATAAAGCGTGAAACCGCTGACTGGTAACCATACAAATATCCGGCTTTGCTGCAATTCACAATAGTAAAGCCGGATATTTAACTGTTAAAAGCATATATCCCATATACCACAAGCACTTTCCAATGCTACTAGTGAAGCGGCATATCCTTTCATTGTTTCCAGATACTCCTGTTGCACTTCATTATAAGTACGCTGGGCAACCAGTACATCAAGAATACTCGTTTCTCCCCGTTTGTATTTCTATACCATTCCGTCGAGCACCTTCTGCGAGTCTTCAAGTACACCGGCTTTATATTGAGCTATCTTTTTCTTTTCAGCCTCATAGTTGAACCAGGCCTGGGTTATCTCTGCCTGTATCTGCAATTCCATATCTCTTTCCATTATCTCCGATTGGGCAATCCGAAACTTTGCAGCTTTTACAGCTCCTTTATTTATATTCGAGAATGTCAGAGGAACAGATACACCGGCAGTAGCAGAACGGGACGGAGGAAGAAAGCCGTTCCAGTTTCTTTCATAAGAAACAGATACTCCGATATCGGGTCTGCGTTCCGCTCTCGTCAGTTTATATTCCCGGGTAGTAACTTCAGTACTTTTTTGAGCAACAAGCAGGTCGATGCGATTATCCAGTCCCGCTTTGACCAAATCAGACAGAGCAAAGTCCCTGCTTAGCTCTTCCCAATTTCCCAAAGGGATATGAAGCGTATCAGCACTCATCCCCATGTGTTTATTCAACAAAACCAAAGCGGAATGATAAGCCGCCTCCTGACTGTAAACAGTATTAAGCAAGGTGACAGCTTCCAGTTTTGACTGCCGGACATCATTCTCCGTAATCTCTCCCGAAACATAACGTAAACTATCTGACTGACTCAGCTGATACATATACTCATAAGAACTTTTCTGTACTTCAAGTAATTCGCGCTGAAGAATTGCTTCTAGAAAAAGGTCGGCAGCCTCCGCCCTCAAATCCTGAAAGCCCTGTTGCAGGACCAGTTTCTCCAATTCTGCCTGAGTCCGCGCCAACTTAATACGTGCTCCCCTTTTATTTCCCATTTCTAATGAATAGGAAACTCCCAACGAGAAAGTCTCATTACCTGCTTCAAATTCCAACTCCGGATCCGGAAAGATTTTCCGGGCAATTACTTCCGCATCAGCAATACTCACATTGAGTTTTTCGGCTAAATAACTCAGGTTCTTTTTCGCTACCCGATTCAGATATTCTTCGAAAGAAATAGACTGCCCCAGCTTTATTTCAGGCATTTGCGCAAAAGCCGGAATGAGTACGGCTTCCACCATTAACAGCAAGAGCACTATATTATATCGTATATTCTTTTTCATCGTTCTTCTTTTTATTTAAAACATTGTTCTCAACCAGATAATAGAAAGCCGGAAGCAGAAACATAGAGATAAGGGTTGAAAACATCAATCCATACACAATCACTGTTGCCAGCGGACGCTGTACGTCACTACCGATTCCGGTTGCCAACGAAGCCGGGAAAAGTCCGAGTATCGTAGTGATCGAAGTCATCAGAATAGGTCGGAAACGCTGGCGTGCCCCTTCTATGACCGATTTCCGGAGTTCCATTCCTCCCCTGCGCAGCCCATTGACCTGCGATACCATGATAATTCCATTTTGTATGGAAAGCCCGAACATCGCTATAAATCCTACGGCAGAAGATACATTCAGCGTCATACCACGCACATTAAGAGCAAGCATACCTCCGAAAAGTGCCAGAGGAACAATAGCCAATACCAGTCCTGCCTGCCGGAACTTCCCGAACGTGACATAAAGCAGTATAAACATCCCTGTCAGTGTCAGCGGTATAATGACAGCAAGACGTGTATAAGCCCGTTTTTGATTTTCGAAGGCCCCTCCCCATTTGATGGTATATTTATTCTTGTCATAATGTACTTTCTCATTGATCGTATTCTGGGCTTCATTCAGAAAAGATGTCAGGTCACGACCGCGCAAATTCAGCTTTACCGTCAAATGGCGTCTGTTCATTTCCCTGGTAATCGTACTTTCGCCGACACTCAATCTGACATCGGCAACCTGAGAAAGAGGTATCTTTGCACCGGTGGAAGAAGTCAACATAAGTCCGGCTATTTTCTCCGGAGTATTCCGCGCTTCCTCTTTATACTTACAGGTGATGCCATACTGGCGGTCACCCTGATAAAGTTGTGCGATAGCTTTACCTCCGACAGCCACTTCAATCAGATCCGCTACATCGGATACATTTAATCCGTAACGGGCTATGGCATCACGATTCATACTGATCTGTAACTGTGGCAAGGGTGGTTCCTGATCAATATCCAGATCAACAGCCCCTCGCACAGTTCCTAATGCCCTGGTTATTTCTTCGGCAATACGACGTGTTTCACGAAAATCTTCGCCATATACTTTCACCACCAGTTCACTATGGGCCCCGGCTATCTTATCCATCACCCCGTCTATCATAGGTTGGCTAAATCCTACTTTAAAACCGGGAAGTAACTTATATTCTTCTTCCAGTTCATGAATCAAATCCTTTTTAGTTTTTCCTTTCGGCCATTCATCATAAGGCTTAATACCGATGGACACTTCAAAATGTGAAGGGGTGAACGGATCAGTTCCGTCGTCATTCCTTCCCGCCTGTACCATAATATAAGTTACTTCGGAATACTTCATCGTACGGGCACGCAAAGTATCGGATAACTCCCGTGACTTTTCTACGGAAATTCCGGGTGGCAGATTAACCTGTAACCATATCGAACCTTCATCTAGCTCCGGAAGGAAGTCTTTTCCTACGACAACACTCAACACGATCCCCGCTGTCAGAATCAGTCCTGATGGAATGATGGCTTTTAAGGGAGCTTCCAGAAATCTTGTAATGGTACGAATGTATTTATCCTTTAGTCTGTCCAGCCATTTATTCTTATATATTTTATGTGGTTTACGATAGATTGCATAGGCAAGTCCCGGAATCAATAAGAGCGCAACCAACAGTGCTCCAATCATTGCATAGCTCATCGTAAATGCCATTGGAGTAAAAAGTTTGCGTTCAACACGTTCAAAGGCAAACAGCGGAAGGTATGCCGTAATAATGACAATGGTTGAGAAAAGAATAGGCCGACCCACTTCTTTGGCGCGTTGCGCCATGCTTTTTTCTTCGAGATATTGTTTGGGATTATCCTCACGTTTCTTAAGGATCGTTTCCAGCATAACGATAGCACCGTCCACAATAATACCGAAATCAATAGCACCAAGCGACAGAAGGTTAGCCGGAATATCCGTCAGATGCATAAGAATAAAAGCGATAAGCAATGACACAGGAATCGTTATAGATACCAATAATGCACCACGCCAGTTGCCTAGAAACAGAATAAGCACAAGAACCACCAAAGCCATACCCATCAGCAAGGTATGGGATACGGTACTCAAAGTAGTATCCACCAAGTTGGTACGATCCAGAAAAGTATGTATCCTCACTCCTTCCGGCAATGTCTCATTATTTAACTCATCAACTGCCACATGAATATCTTCCAGTACTTTAGACGGATTCTCATGTTTCAGAAGGAGTACAATTCCTTCCAGACTCTCAGAGTAGTTGCGGGTACGGTCCGTATATCCCAGCACTCCCTTTCTTTCAAGATTTCCATACTTCAAAGAACCTATATCATTCAGAAAGACAGGAACTCCGGAAGTAGTACTCACTACAATATGTCCCAAATCGTCCAAATTTCCGATTAATCCAATTCCCCGTACCACATAACCCAAGTCACCACGATTCAACACGCTTCCCCCCACATTGGCATTGTTATTCTCAATGGCTTCAACAACCTGGCTGAGAGATAAATTATATTGTTCCAGTTTGGACGGATCTACTTCAACCTGGAACTGAGTAGTGATCCCACCGAAATTGGTTACATCAGCCACTCCCGACACTTCCTTGATACGGGGAATAATTACCCAGTTCTGAAGGTCGGTTAATTCGCGTAATGAGTGCTGGTCACTTTCTATGATATAACGGTACACTTCTCCTACGGGAGATGTCAGCGGATCAAGTCCCGGAACAGCTCCATAAGGCAGTTCTACTTCATTCAATCTTTCCTGTACGCGCTGGCGGCTCCAGTAGTCCTCTGTCCCGTCCTTAAAGACAATGGTAATCATTGACAGCCCGAATGTACTCTTACTCCGCATGACGTGCATACCGGGCAGCCCATTAATAGCGCGTTCCAAAGGAATGGTTATCTGCTGTTCCACTTCCTCCGCAGCCAGTCCGGGAACTTGAGTGACCACCTGGGAAGTGACATCTGCAATATCCGGATATGCTTCTATCGAAAGCTGTTTCCATGAGTAATATCCAAAGATACACATCATCACAAACAGGCAAAGCATTACCCATCTTTTTTGTATAATTGAAAGCATTAATTCCTTCTTCATAATTTCTTACTTTAAATAATATCCTCCTTCACTGATTATCTTATCTCCGGGACGCAATCCTTCGCTGATCACCGCTATTCCGTTTTCTGTTGTCTCCACTGTCACCGACGTCCGTACGAAAACCAACGGAGCAATCTGCACAAATACATAGCTATCCTTTTCGCCCTGCAGTAACGCTTTCTCCGGGATTTGAATTTGTCTGACCGGAACACTCAGAAAGTGGACAGTAGTGTACATCCCCAGCTTCAGATGTCCGTTCAAATTATCACAGATCGAAAGTACCTGAATGGACCGGGTTTCCTCGTCTACCTCCTCCTCTACATGATACACATTGCCTTTAATAACCGTACCGGGCAATGCCGAAATTTCAATATCCAGATTACTGCCTTCATTTATAAACCGGATATCTTTCTCCTTTACCTGAGCCGCAATCCATACCTTAGACAGGTCGGCAACAATAGCTATCGGTTCGGTATCGTCTTTCAGATATTGCCCTGTTACGATATTATCCTTTATCACTTCCCCGGGAATAGGAGAACGAACAATCATCGGTTGCCCCAATATCATTTCCGCCAGATTGTCCACCTGATATACCCGCAATGCGGCAGAGGCGTTTTCAAACTCCTTATCTGCTATCAATAAAGCATTCTGGGCTTCTTCCAGTTCTCTTTGCGAACTGACACCATTCCTTATCAGATCTTCTTTGCGTTTCAAATCTTTTTTAGCAAGTTCCCTGGACGAAAGTGCCTGAAAGTATTCCTTTTGTGCAGAAGTAAAGTCGGGGGAACTGATTTCAAATAAAGGTGTTCCCTGACGTACCGACTGTCCGATACGCACATAAGATTTTGTGACTCTCCCTGCAAATGGAGGAGCAACATAAGCATAACGGGGAGGAATGGGACGCACCACACCGGACGTTATCACCTTCTTGGAATAGGGTTTCAGTTCAGACACTGATACTTTGATTTTTTCAAGTAAAAGAGGATCTGCAATATAGACCGTGTCACCTTGTATACGATAGCCACTTTTTTGCTCTGATTCCTGTTTATCCCCGCATGCGGTAAAAAACAACACACTGCCAATAATAAATGTGTGTAACTCTCTCTTCATCATCATAATTAAACATAAGTTAAGTTAGTAACCGGATTTCCGGGCACAAAGATAGACGGCTCCCTTCGGAGAGCCTGTTAGAGAATAGTTAGAATCCTATTAGAATCTTATTAGAGTAAATAAAGATTTCTTCTTAAAACAGCAGTTTTGTTGTTAGAGAGTACGCACAAATAAGGGGTTGACTAAAAAGCCAACCCCTCAACGGATGATATTCCGGTATTTTTATCGTAAGCCGAAAAGTTCTTATTCTTTCACACAACGTATACTTTGAGCAAAACCTTGATATGACAATCTGAAATTATGAGAATTATATGCAGACTCAAGCGACCAGGCTCCATAACGTATTCTCCTGTCATAAGGTGGATTCTGCAATTCCGATCTCATATAAGGAGGACCTACACTTGCCGACCAATAGTATCCGGTACTACCCCTACTTTCCAAAGCACCACTTGTGTTATTCAGACGACCGGCTGACGGAAAAAAGACAGATGCATTCGTTCCGGAATCGGGATTAAAATACAATACTCCCTGATAAGCAACATTACTATTTCCTAATGATACGCCATAGTTTCCATTCGAAGCCTCTTTTATCGGACGTCTGTCGAAAAATCCGTCCGAATAAAATGTATAAGTTGTTCCTTTTAGTTGTTTCCGGGCAAGCATATCTTTGTTTGCTCCGTAAGGATATGTCCCAGGACCTGTATTACCAGTTCCACCAAAAGGAGTAGTAAAAGCTGTAGCGTAGTCTGCACTTGAAGCCGCATTTCCTGCAAAAGGTACATTAAATAAAGAAACCCTTAATTCTGAATACTCTATTTGATCTTTATAATTCGTGGCAGTACCCGTAGTACCCTCATCCGGCAAATAATCATAATATCCATTATAAGATATTTTATCCGTATAGCCATCCGTCGGACGACGATATCCCGGAGGGCAAACTTCAAACTGTTCTTTATATGCAGGGATATTAGCACTGACATCTCCATCCCACATGATCGGAAATTCCCCATATCCCCAAGGGAATCCTGAAACAAGATATGACTTCGAGGGATTAAAAGCTCTGCGGTAATAATCAGTCATACCGGAAGTAGTGCCTTTCAAATCGACCGCCCACTGAAAGAATGCACCCGCCTGCGAAGGGAAGTCTACAAAACGAGCACCTTTTACGTTCACATTCTCATAATCCGGATTCGTATTCCCTGCTAACCTCTCGCTTGTCAGGTTTAAAGCAGAGAACTTAGCTGCTCCCCTACGGGCATTCGTCGATAAAAGACGCATATCTTCTCTCACATGTGTAGTAATATCCGTACCTCCATTCCACGCTCCCCATACAGTTCCCGGAATAGCATCCCCCGGCGCATATATATAAGCACCGGCTTCGCCCTGACGAATATAAATTTTCATTGTTGTCCGCCATCCCGGATAATATGACAAATTGATATATCCAAATTTAGGATCGGATTCTTTAGTTGGTACAAAATCGGCATTTTCCTTAACGCCAATACGGAAATATATACGACCGGTGAGACCTGAGATACTAGTACCATCTTCTCCCCTATACGGATTGAGAGTTACCGGATAATGTTCCGCATCACCTGGTGATTCTGTTCCAATATTCGGATCAAAGCTGGGAGTCGCGCTCACAACAAGCCAGTTTTGATAGGCAACAGGTACACTAACAGACCATGTTTGATCCAATCGATGCTGTCCTGTTATAATACGTTCTCCTTTCTGGTTATGTTTAAAAAATGCTGCATTGAACAAACCATGTTGATTTGCCGTAGGATTGTGAACAAATCGCAAACCTTCTTGTGTGACGGTAACCTTTATCTTCCTCTGCAATGCATTCTTACCATTAGTATCCTCTGCTGCAGATAATGTCAATGTATATGTACCACTCATATTCTCGGTCCTGTCATGCGTACCAAAACCGGTGGTATTTGTTCCGTCAACCAGTAAATCCATATATCCGCTGCCCGAAGCCGAATCATAAAAGAAACGATAAGGATCAGGATTATTATCATCTACTGCCAAACAGTTAAAGACTGTATTAGTTGCTCTTTCATTCGCTTCACCTTCTTTCTTTACTGTGCCCAACACCTTCACTACCGGCATATTGGACCAGAAAGAAATCCGGACTCCGTTCATATCCGTCATCTTAGCCTGTATATGCGATACATTCAGAACACGGACGCCTGATATTTCCCAATCATCTCCATCGTCAATCCACGGAGAAGGCTGTATATTTACTTCTAAAGGTTCTCTTATGATACCTGTCAAATCAAGTTTCGCATTTGCCGGTAATGTATAATCCGGGTCGGACAGAATCTTCAATTTGCAGGAAGGACTATACTTGTCAATCAGGTTAACAGTAAAATTTATCGCATTCGTCTCGTCGGACTTCGATGAAAAGAAGCTAGATGGCAGAATTACTTTTTTAACTTTAATAGCCCAGACTAAATCGTTATTTTTATCCTCAGTGGTCAATAAAGTGGGATCTATTTTAAAACAGTCGGCATTATCAGCTAATGTGAGTTTACGTTCCACATTTCTGGTTATGGCCGTTCCACCATAAGGAAGAACCGGATCGGCATACGCCCAGGAACTGGGTAAACAATCACTAGGCAAGCCATATACCAAAGGCACTCTATCCGGTATATTAGAAAAAGTAATTCCTTCAAATTCACTCGAACTGGCATCACCAAAATCGACTTTCGATTTCAAAACCACATCCACACGTGCCGCCAAGCGTCTGAGTCCTACTGTCAACTTGGTAGATGCAACACCATTTACCTCCAAGTTTCCATCAGCCAGCACTTTTATACTATTATTTTCCGCAATCATAGGTATAACCCGTTCCGAATCGAAGAACTCCGCCGGATAGGATATTGACTTTAGTGCATCATAATCAGTTATATTGTCAAGAACCGCCTTCACAATTGTATTATGAGGTTCATTGGCCAAAAAGACAAAATCATATTCACCCTTATTAATCGGATGCCGTAGCGTATTTCCGCCCAGCACATCTCCATAATAAAAAGTATTACTTTCGCAGATGCGACTTGTCTTATTGAAAGCCAGAATACGCAGAGTTTCAACCTTATCATCGAGCCCGTCACCCGGATAGGCTCCTGTATAGGCACGTGTATTGATACCGGTAATTGTTATATATCCCTCTTTAGGTGTATCTTTATAAAACTCATCAATACAGGAGGAAAACAATAAAAATATAACCAAAAACGACAAATGTAAATAGTTTCTCAATCTAACAACAAACATATATTCCCTTGATTTGATATTTCCTAGCACTATAATCTCATACTACAAATATCGGCATATCAAAGAAAAGGAGAAAGGGGAATTAATACTCATATAGAATATACAGAGAGAGAAACGACTCTATTATCGAAAACAACAACAAATCCAGGCACATTATAACAAATAACGGTCTTAATCATCAATATTTTTTCATTATACAGATAATCTTCTTTAAAAATATCCGTTTATCGAAAAAACAAAATCAGCTATTCCAAAAATCGCCAAGCCAAAATTCTGCTATTTTTTGTACCCTGACACATTCGAATTATCTTATATTCCGATACATGGACGGCTTTTAATTTAGCATATAGTTTATCCAGATTCTTCTCCTTAGAAACCAGACTTGTAAACCAACCGCAATTCTTCCGGTATTTCCGGCTCTCAGAAATCATATTCAGCAAAAAATGTAATTCTCCACCCTCACACCAAAGTTCATTCGCATTTCCACCGAAATTCAATTTGTTTTTCTTTACTTTCTCCCCTTTCAGACTACTCAATTTACGTAATGTCCCCTCTTCTGCTTCTTCTTTCGAACTGTGAAACGGAGGATTGCAAATTGTTACATCAAAATATTCATCGGGAGCGATGATTCCGTCAAAAATCCTCCGATTGTCTTTCTGAAGCCGCAAATCAATCTTATGTGCCAATACAGGATTGCAAGTCACTATCTTACGCGCATTTTCTATAGATACCGGATCAATATCGGAACCCACAAACATCCATCCATACTCAACGTGCCCAATAATCGGATAAATACAATTTGCACCTACACCGATATCCAAGCATCTGCACTGTCGTTTTGGCTTATCTCCATTCTCTTCATTTGCCGTATTACTGACTCTCTCCAGATCAATTAAATCGGCAATATAATGAACATAGTCTGCCCTCCCGGGGATAGGCGGACACAAATAATTCCTTGGAATATCCCAGTAGCGGATACCATAATAACTTATCAGCAATGCTTTATTCAGCGCTTTCACAGCATGTGGATTAAAAAAATCGATTGTTTGTATTCCCAAAGGATTGAGAAGTACAAATTTTCTGAGCGGTGGATAATTCTCTGTCAACAATGAAAAATCATATTGTCCATTGTGTTTATTTCTCGTATGTAGTTCGCTTCTTTCTGCCATGGCGGCAAAGATACAGAGAATCTTTCTGTCTGCAAATGACTTTCATACAAATCATGAAGATACCTGATTACAACTGTAACAGGCATCTTCATAATTAATTATATAAGTACCATATACCTAATCCTTCTTCACCCAAACAGCCAGGTTACGGAATTCGACAGAGAACTCTCCGTTTCCTTCTTCATCTAAAGTTATTTCTTCGGATATACTTCCGGTTATTTCGTGCCAGACTTCGCCTTTATGTTTCCCACCCAAGCTCATTATTTTACTTCCCGCCTCATCATTAGACATAAGGAAGACCAGCCCGGAGCCATTATGTTCCTCATCTCCTGTACGGATAAAGCCAATTGTTGAAGGATGGTCGAAGTATTCTATCTGATCACCGTAAGCGTACTTTCGTCTCGCATCCAACAATATATCAATAATCCGGGTATGAGGAGACTTCTCCCCCTTTATACCATAATAATCTCCATAAAACAGACATGGATAGCCTTCCTTCATCAGCAAAATCAAGCCATAAGCCAACGGTTTAAACCAATCTTCTACATTGGATTCAAGAGAACTTCCGCGTTGCGTATCATGATTGTCAACAATGGTTACTGCCAGATCGGGATGATGTTCAACCAGAGTATCTTTTAAAATATCCCGCAAATCATAGTCTTTACCTTCCTGTGATGCCTGGAACATATTATAATGTAACGGGACATCAAATAGGTTTACTTTGTGCCCAACAGCTTCTATATAAGCATCCAATGCTTCCAGGTCACCATTCCAATATTCACCTACGGCATAAAAATCATTGCCTCTTTCACTCCTCACCGCATCGAGGAATTGTGCGACGAATTGATCTTTCATATGTTTAATGGCATCCAGACGCATTCCGTCGAGATTCAATTCATTGGAAACCCACTTTCCCCAACGGTTCAATTCAGATACAACTTCCGGATGGTCCAAGTCAATATCGTTACATAACAGAAAATCATAATTACCGTTTTCACTATCCACGCCCTCACTCCAAGCTTTTCCTTCTCCCTGTATCTGAAAAACACCGCTGCGCTTTTGCGCATCATCAAAACCCGTCCCGGAAAAATGATACCAATGCCATTTAAAATCCGAATGTTTGTCCTTACGTCCGTGAAAGCTATACCCGGTCCACCCTTGTATCTCAAACGGCTCACCCAAAGCCTTGGTTCTCTCCTTGGGATCGACCTCCACTACCATAAACTTTTCAGTAAAATCACCACCCGCTTTATGATTCAATACAACGTCCAGATAAACAGCAATATGATATTTGTGCAATTCGTCAATCATTTTCTTCAGTTCATCTTTCGTACCATATTTAGTTCTTATGGTTCCCTTTTGGTCAAATTCGCCCAAGTCATACAGATCATAAGTCGCATATCCTTCGTCTTGCTGCTCATCGGCCTTATAAGCAGGGGGAATCCAAACAGCAGTCACACCTATATCATGAAGATGCAACGCATCTTCCTTTATCTGTTTCCATAACTTCCCGTCATTCGGGAGATGCCATTCAAAATATTGCATCATAACACCATTTTCCATACGCTTCATTTTTTTTTATAATTAACTTTATACAAAACAAAGATGATGTTAACAAAGTTCCTACGTTTCTATAAATTATAAGCTAACAAATACAAAAAAGCGCAAAGGATAAAAAGCTGATTTACAACACCGTAAAATTACTTTAATTATTCTTTTATTATTCATATTTATCAGAGCGTGAACAGGAATTTTTGATTTCACATTTGTTTTCAGTCATACCATAACGGAATAATCCGGTTCATTTATTCCACAACATGATTATTTTTTTTATATAGTATTAATATAAAATTAGAAAATATGAGAGAGTTGAAAAATCATCCGTCCCCGGACCAGTTGGATTCGTATGACAAGTATCCGTGCTATTATGAGAACGATTTGGAATTAGTCTATACACCCCAGCAATCCATATTTACGCTATGGGCACCAAGTGCCGATAATATCCGTTTAAACCTGTATTCATCCGGCGAAGCGGGAGATCCGGAAGAACAACTGGAAATGGACATAGCCGACAATGGGACCTGGTGTATCCATATAGACCGTGATCTGAAAGGTTCTTTCTACACCTTCCAAATAGAAAAAGATGGAAAATGGCTGGACGAAACACCCGGTATCTGGGCAAAAGCAGTCGGCATCAATGGCAATCGCGCTGCTGTAATCGACTGGAACGAGACAAATCCCGAAGGTTGGGAATCAGACCAGTCACCCGAACTGAAAATGTATTCCGATATCATTCTTTATGAACTTCATCACCGCGATTTTAGTATTGATCCAAACTCAGGAATTGAACATAAGGGGAAGTTTCTGGCTCTGACAGAGACCGGAACTAAAACTCCCGAAGGAGAATCTTCCGGACTGGATCATTTAAAAGAATTGGGAGTAACGCATATACACATCCTCCCTTCATTCGATTTCGCCACAATCGATGAAAGGAAATTGGAGAAAAACAAATACAATTGGGGATATGACCCGAAGAATTATAATGTACCAGATGGAAGTTACTCCACCGATCCTGTCACCCCCACCACCCGTATCCGCGAATTTAAAGAGATGGTAAAAAGCCTCCATCAAAATGGTTTTCGTATTGTACTCGATGTGGTTTATAACCATACAGCCTCAACCGAGCATTCTAATTTTGACCTGACGGTTCCGGGATATTTTTACCGCCAGAATCCCGACGGTTCCTATTCAAATGCTTCCGGGTGTGGAAATGAGACAGCCTCAGAACGCGAAATGGTTCGCCATTATATCATTGAGTCGGTCAAATTCTGGGCGAAAGAATATCACATTGACGGTTTTAGATTCGATCTGATGGGGATACATGACATCGACACCATGAACCAGTTAAGAGAGGAATTATTAAAAATTGACCCCACCATTTTTGTATACGGAGAAGGTTGGGTAGCAGCAGATTCTCCATTACCTTTCGAGCAACGGGCTGTAAAGGAGAATGTACGAAAAATGAAAGGTATTTCCGTATTTAATGATGAATTTCGTGACGGTCTGAAAGGAAGTACCTTTGACGAACAGGAACCAGGGTATGCCTCCGGAAATATCAACGGGCATTTTGAACCTGTCAAATATGGAATCGTTGGCGGAACACAACACCCACAGGTAGATTATAGCGGGTTACTTTACTGTGACGGTCCATATGCCGCTGCTCCCTCTCAAATGATTAACTTTGTTTCCTGTCATGACGGATATACGCTGGTAGATAAGCTGAAATTATCTGTTCAAGGCGAACATTCTGAAGAAGAACTAGTTCCTATTGACAAATTAATACACACCGTGCTTTTAACCTCGCAAGGTATTCCTTTTATTCGTGGCGGTGAAGAAATCATGCAGGACAAACAGGGAGAGCCAAACAGCTACAAGTCTTCTGACGCCGTCAACCAAATAGACTGGGCGTTAAAAGCTAAAAACCGTGATATATTCAATTATATCAGAACATTAATCGCACTCCGCAAAAAACATCCCGCCTTCCGTATTCCTACAGCAGAGGGCTTAGAGAAATGGCTTCATTTTCTTGATACAGGCGATTCCGGTGTCATCGCTTATACTCTAGGCGAGTATGCTAACGGTGATGAATGGAAAGAAATTCTGGTTGCATACAACGGTAACCGGAATCAGGCAGATATCAATATCCCGGAACAAGATTGGATTATAGTCTGCCATAACGGACAAATTGATCTAGACAGTCAGGAGCATTTATCGGGAGGGGATATTTCTGTCACAGCATCTTCAGCTCTTATCTTGTATCGTCAATAAAAAGGAGATCAACTTGATATTATTAAATAAAAGTACAATTATAAATCAGTTAGACTATGTTAGAAAATGAATTATGGGGAAATACTATTGAAAACTGGGGTATTTCCATTCTTATTATTTTAGGAGCAATTATTATTGTCAAATTATTATCGCTATTAGGCAAGAAAGTTATCAAACCTTTTGTTACGGGAACCGACAATCACCTGGACGACGTCATTTTTTACTCTTTGGAAGCGCCTGTTAAGTTTGCTATAATTCTGTTGGGAATCTGGATCGCTATCCATCGGTTGGTTTATCCGGACAGTTTTGTGAAAGTAGTTGACAATGCTTACAGCATTTTGATTGTTCTGGATATTACTTGGTTTTTCGGCCGTTTGTTCAGTAGTTTACTTCAGGTTTACTGGGGAAAGCAGTCCAACGGACAAGCTAACAAAATGATGCCAATCATCAAAAGAACCATCTTGGTTATAGTCTGGCTCATCGGCATCGTCATGGCTTTGAGTAATGTGGGAGTTAACATCAGCGCTCTGTTGGGAACTTTGGGTATTGGTGGTATCGCATTTGCTTTGGCAGCACAAGATACAGTAAAAAACGTTTTCGGTGCGTTTACCATTCTGACGGATAAACCTTTCAGCATCGGAGACACAATTCGCGTGGATAGTTATGAAGGAACGGTAGTAGACGTAGGAGTCCGAAGCACAAAAATAATGAATTACGACAAACGTATTATAACTTTCCCCAATTATAAGATTACCGATACTTCTATCGTTAATATTTCATCCGAACCTATGCGCCGAGTAGTCTTGAATCTTGGACTGACGTATGATACGACTTCCGAAAAGATGAAAGAAGCTTTAGAACTATTGAAATCCATCCCCAAAAGAGTAGAAAATGTATCTTCTAACCCTTCTGATATAGTCGCTGTTTTTACAGAATACTCAGATTCCGCATTGGTTATCATGTATATCTATTTTATAGAGAAACAAGGAGATATTTTAGGCGTAACCTCAAATATGAATATGGAAATACTGGCTGCTTTTAATAAAGCAGGATTGAACCTTGCTTTTCCGACACGGACTGTCTATATTCAGAAAGACGAATCATTGAAACAAGAAAGTTAATAAACCCATCGTTCTCTTAGAAATATGTACATGCAGCCCAACATCAATGTGCTATTTTTAAGATTAAACAAAAATACAGTTGAGATAAAAATGATAAAACAAAGAATAAAGCGCATAAATTAGTGCAATAATATACGGAATAACAGATTATTATTGCATAAATTCACATGAGATATGCATCTTTTTCTATCACTAAACCACTCGTTGGTATTAAAGGAACGCCTCCTTGGTTTAAAACCAACGCATTCTTCCTCACCGAGGAACCTGTTTTTCCTCGGTGAGGAAGAGATAAAAAGACTATCCGGAGCTTGTTTTCACGCTGGTTAATCACAAATAGCGAAAAGGCAAGATTAAACAAAAAGTTATCCTTACAGCCAATACATCATCTAAAAGAAAACATAAGAAGCAATATCATATCAATCTATTCAGCATACAACTTAAATAAAAGAAAGAGAGATTTTCATTCAAGCAAATGCAGACGTTTTTCTACTTCTTATTTATCCGTAATGTAATTTATAGCATTCCTTGACTGATTAAATATTCCTTTTTTAAGAAAGTTCTTTTTTCAGCAATAAGTAAGCCTGAGCAATAGTTAACGAACGACTGACAATACACAAACGATCATAGTAATTAGTAAGTCTGCAAGATCTTTTCGAAGCAGCTTTGTTGCCTGTTGTATACGATAAGCAATTGTTTTTACTGAAACCCCGGAACTCTCAGCTATTTCCTTATAGCTCTTTTTAGTAAAACGATGCATAACAAAAGCCTCCCTATAGGAAGCAGGCAATGCATCTATAGCTTCTTTCACTCTTTTTGAAAGCTCTTGGAACTGGTAAGTCTCTGCGTCATGTATCAGCTTTTCCATCTCCTCATAATACATAGTATCAGCATGATTCTTCAGCTGTTTTTGCTTGATGCAGTTAAGTGATCTATGGTAAACCGATTTGAGTAAATATCTGCCTAAGGAAGTTTCAACCTGAAGTGTTTCACGATGTTCCCACAGCCATAAAATAGCGTCACCCGCTATTTCTTTCGACTCTTCATAGTCTACAAACCTATTTCCATACGCACAAAGAATCGGGTAGTATTTTTTAAATATACTATCAAAAGCGATCATCTCCCCTCTCCTTAGTGCCATCAATAAGTACGCATCTTCATTGCTGTATTCCATGGCTGCAATGATAATGCTTATATTTTAAATAAGCGTAAAATAACACAGTTATTAACCATAAAGTTTATTAATGTTAATTATTTAAATAACCTTAGTAGTTTTATTTTCCCGCTTGTCTCTTTAATAAATTTATCATGGAAATGCATCATTCAACTATAGAAGACTTGCTGATCAGCTATTATGATGGTAAAGCAACAGCAGACGAAATTCAGGAAATAGAAGCCTGGATCAAATTGTCAGATGAAAATAAAAAGAAGGCCATGGACATTTACACACTTCTTCTTATGACTGACACGCAACAGATTACTGAAAAAATGGATATGAATGAGGAGCTATCAAAAGTGAAGGGACGGATGCAAGAGAATAAGTATCATATTTCCTGGTGGGGTTGGATACAACGTGCAGCTGTTGCCTTACTCATACCGATGGCTATTACTATTTTGGTTTTGCTTAACCAACCCCAATCTACCGCCCCCGTCCATGCCCAGATATTCGAAGTCCGGACACAACCCGGAATGATAATTTCTTTCAGATTACCAGACAGCACTTTAGTGTACTTAAACTCCGGTTCAGTCTTAAAGTATCCTTCCATTTTCACCGGTAACATTCGTGAAGTGAGTCTGAATGGCGAAGCGTATTTTGAAGTTGCGAAAGACCCTGAACATAAATTCATTGTTTCGACTCCCCAAAAATCTAAAGTGGAAGTTTTGGGTACACACTTTAACCTGGAAGCATTTGATGAGATGGATGAGGTGATTACCACTTTGGTAGAGGGAAAGGTCGAATTTGTTTATGAGAAAGACGGACAGGGAAGTAAAATACTAATGTGTCCCGGACAAAAAGTGATTTATAATAATAAGGACGGACAGATTCTGTCATACAACACCAATGGCGAATCGGAGCTTGCCTGGATGGACCAAAAGGTTATTTTTGATAAAACTCCATTTAAGGCAGCATTGCATATACTGAAGAAACGCTATAATGTAGATTTTATTGTAAACACTTCGAAATTTGACAAATATACATTTACCGGAGCGTTTACAGAACAATATATAGAAGAGATTCTGGAGAATTTTAAAATATCCTCACACATACGCTGGCGTAATGTGAAACTGACAAATAATCAAAGTGAAGAAAGGAGGCAGATTGAAATATATTAAAGCCTTTCATGTTTAACCAATAAAATTATAATACGTATGAGAAACTTCCAACCGCCTTAAAAAAAGCATACAGGCAGATGTTCCCGCATCCAGCCTGTATGAGAAAGCCTTTAACCTGTTTGAATACAAACAGAGAAAATTATTTCTTAACTTTAATTCATGCAAATATATGAAGAAAAACAATTATGTCCAACAATTGTGGGCGGATAATCCCGTTTTTATTGTTTGGAAAAAAATTCCTTTGTCTATGAAACTGCTCTTTGTTTTCTGTTTTTGTTTTGTTGGGCTTCTATGTGCTAACGACAGCTACGCCCAACGTACTATGATCTCTGTGAAAGCACAAAACTTGACTGTGAAAGAAGTTCTGTCACAAATTGAGGCACAATCTGATTTTAGCTTTTTCTACAATGACCATCATATTGATGTAGACCGCCGGGTATCGGTAGTTACCGAACAGAGCAATATATTTACCTTATTGAATGAAGTGTTTAAAAACACCAATGTCAAATATGCCGTACGTAATAAGAAAATAATATTATCTACGCAAATAGCGGACGCGCCTGCCGTTAAGCAAACCGTGCAGATAAAGGGAAAAGTGACGGATATGTTTGGTGATCCGGTCATTGGCGCTACCGTAATGGAAGATGGCACCCAGAATGGTACGATTACAGACCTGGATGGGAATTTCATATTGAATACAGCATCTGCCAATGTGACGATTACGGTTTCCTACGTAGGCTATATGTCTCAGACCGTGAAGGCGCAATCCGGCAAAAGTCTGTCGGTCATTCTGAAAGAGGATACCAAGACACTGGACGAAATCGTTGTCGTAGGTTTCGGTACGCAGAAGAAAGTCAACCTGACCGGTTCGGTATCTACGGTAAATGCCGAGGATTTACTATCACGTCCGGTTTCTAATGTAAGCCAGGCATTACAGGGATTAGTCCCGGGAATGAATTTTTCTTATGCTTCGGACGGCAACGGCGGTGAAATCGGTGCAGACATGAAAGTGAATATCCGTGGAGCCGGTACGATCGGCGACGGTTCCAATGCATCTCCGCTGATTCTGATCGACGGCATGGAAGGAAATATGAATATGCTGAACCCCAATGATATTGAAAGTATTTCGGTATTGAAGGATGCGGCAGCCTCTTCCATCTATGGTTCCCGTGCGCCATTCGGCGTAGTGTTGATAACGACTAAAAAAGGAAAAGCGGGGAAAGTCAACATTAATTATAATAATAGTTTCCGCTGGTCGGAAGCCATTAATCTGCCGGATGTAGCAGACGCCTACACTTATGCCATGTATTTCAACAAAATGCAGTTGAATGATGGTAAAACAGCGGTGCAGTTTGACGATACCCGTCTTCAGGCTATCAAAGATTACGCATCGGGAGTGATTACCACTACTACCCAACCGAACAGAAACACTCCCACTATCTGGGACTGGATCGGTAATACGAATACAGACTGGTATGATGTCATGTTTGGCGGTATGGCATTTTCACAGGAACACTCTCTTAGCGCCAGTGGAGGAACAGAAAAAATTCAATATTATTTTTCAGGTAATTACATGGGACAGGAAGGTATGATGGCCATCCGGCGTGATAAATTACAACGTTATTCGGTAAGCAGTAAGATTAACGCACAGCTTTATCCGTGGCTGAGCATGAATTATAGCATGAAATACATGAGGAAAGACTATACCAAGCCTTCTTCGATGGATGACAATACTCTTTATCATAATATAGCCAAACGTTGGCCGATGGAGCCAACAGTGGATCCTAATGGTTACCCATTCGCTTTGGTCCGTCCGACTCTTTATGGAGGTGATAATAATTCCCAAACAGATTGGTTATACCAACAGTTCCAGATAGTATTGGAACCCATCAAAAACTGGGTTATTTTTGGGGAAATTAATTATAAGGTGATAGACGCCTTTTCTCATACTGATAATTTAAAATTAACTCAAATGAATGTAGCAGGTGAACCCTATTTAGGTGATAATGGGAAAACATCAAGTGTTACAGAAGGTGCAGAACGTACCAATTATTTCAATGCAAACGTCTACAGTGAATATAGCAGAACATTTGCCGATACACATCATCTAAAAGTAATGGCAGGCTTTCAGGCAGAATTAAATAAATGGCGTCAATTGCAAGCAACAAAACTGGACTTGATTTCAGAATCCGTGCCCAGTATTAATGCCGCTACGGGTGAATCGACTATCGATAAGTCCAAACTGACACATTGGGCAACAGCCGGTTTCTTCGGCCGACTCAATTATGATTATAAAGAACGGTATCTACTGGAAGTCAATCTCCGGTATGACGGTACTTCACGTTTTGCAAAAGACAAACGCTGGAATTTGTTCCCTTCCTTCTCTGCCGGATGGAACGTAGCCCGTGAGGCATTCATGGAACCTGCCAGCCATATCATTAATACGTTAAAGATCCGCGGTTCCTGGGGAGAACTGGGCAATCAGAATACAGAAAACCTATATCCGTATATCCAGTTAATGAAGTTTGTCGCCCAAGATCCCAACTCCAACTGGCTGATTAACAACAGCCGTCCCAACACAGCGAATGCACCGGATTTGATTTCAGCGCTATTAGGATGGGAAACCATGCGGTCATGGAACATCGGTTTTGACCTAGGTATGCTGAACAACCGTCTGACTGTAAGTTTCGACTGGTTCAACCGGAAGACTATCAATATGGTAGGACCAGCTCCCGAACTTCCTGTAACTTTAGGGGCAAATGTACCCAAAATGAACAATGCGGATATGCAGTCTACCGGTTTTGAATTGGATTTGGGATGGCGGGACCGCATTAAAGATTTTGACTACGGCGTGCACCTGTTGCTTTCGGACGACCGTCAGAAAATCCTCAAATACCCTAACACGACTGGTAAAATAAACACGTGGTATGTCGGTAAATATAATGGAGATATATGGGGATTCGAAACCATTGGCATAGCTAAAAGCCAGGAAGAAATGGATGCTCATCTTGCTTCACTGCCCAATGGCGGACAGGATGCATTAGGAGTCAAATGGGGCGCAGGTGACATCATGTACCGGGACCTGAATGGTGACGGCAAGATTTCTGACGGAGCTACGCTTAATGACCCGGGTGACAAAAAAGTCATCGGTAACTCTTCTCCGCGATTCCGGTTTGGTCTGGACCTGAATGCATCCTGGAAAGGCATTGATGTACGCTTATTCTTTCAAGGAGTGGCGAAACGTGATGCCTGGCTGAACGACAATATGTTCTGGGGAGCTACGGGAGGTATCTGGCAATCGGCCTGCTTTACTTCTCATCTTGACTTCTTCCGCGAAGAAGGGGATGATTTCTGGAGTGCCAACAAAGATGCTTATTTCCCTCGTATCTTAGTTGATAACTTCGCCAAAAATCAAAAGACGCAAACCCGCTATCTTCAGAATGCCGCCTATGTACGGTTGAAGAATTTACAGATCGGGTATACCATCCCCGCCCAGATCACACGTAAAATAGGTGTCTCCAACCTGAGAGTCTTCTTCTCGGGAGAAAACTTATTCACCCTTACGGGATTGCCCGGAGGATTCGACCCGGAGACAATTAATACCGGTTATGGAGCAAAAGACGGATCGAACAGTTCAGGAAAGACTTATCCGCTGTCCCGTACTTTTTCCACAGGATTTAGTGTTAACTTTTAATTGATGACGTATGAAAAAGATAATTAAATATTTATTTTTGCTGACAGGGGGAAGCTTTATACTCGCTTCTTGCAATGATTTTCTGGACAGGGAACCTTTGGACAGTGTGACTCCGGACAACTTTTTCTTTACTGAAAATGACTTGGCCGCCTATGCCGTAAAGCATTACAACTTCACAACGCATGAAGGATTTAATGCCGGAATCTGGAGAAATGACAATGCGACTGATAATCAGGCTGCCACCGACTATGATAAGAAATGGATTCCCGGTCAATGGAAAGTTCCGGAAGCATACGATAATCCTGCAAGTAATGATCCATGGTATTTCTCTGCCATTCGTGAAGCTAATTACTTCCTCGAAACAGTAGTACCCCGCTTCGAAAAGGGAGAGATAGAAGGTTCGGAAACAAACATAAAACATTATATAGGTGAAATGTATTTCCTGCGCGCCAAGAATTACTTGTCAAAACTGGAGACCTTCGGCGACTTCCCGATTATAAAGAATACGTTGCCGGATGAAAGTGTATCTCTGATTCAGGCAAGTAAACGGGAACCCCGCCATAAAGTGGCACGTTTTATCCTGGAAGACCTGGATCTGGCAATCGGCTTGCTGACCAATACTATATCCGGTGGAAAGAACCGAATTACCAAAAATGCAGCTCTGTTATTGAAATCCAGAGCAGCCCTGTACGAGGCTTCCTGGCTGACTTATCACAAAGGCACCGCTCTAGTACCGGGTGGTCCGGGATGGCCGGGAAAGGCAGAAGACATTGCGGACTTTAATATCGATACGGAAATCGCATTTTTTCTGAAGGAGGCCAAAGCAGCAGCCAAAGAAGTGATAGGCAATGCAGCCTTGGTACAGAATACAGCAAAAGACTGCATGGATGAAACAGTTAAAACAGACGAAGACAAATATAAAATGAGCAACCCCTATTTTGCTCAGTTCTCAGCGAATAGCCTGGAAGGATATTCAGAAATATTATTGTGGCGTGCGTATAACCTGCTCGACTATAAGATTGTGCACTCAGCTCCTTTCTATATTCGAGTGGGTGGAAATACCGGATTTACCCGGCAATATGTGGAGAGTTTCCTCTGCCGTGACGGTAAGCCGATCTATGCAACCGACCAGTATAAAGGGGACGAGTCATTATCGGATGTACGCAAAAACAGAGATCTACGCCTACAACTATTCCTGATGACATCGGGTGAGACTCTCAGCCCGAATGTAATGAATGGTACTCCCGATTTGCTTCCGGAGGTTCCGCAACTTCTGGATATAACGGAAAAGAGATGCGTAACAGGCTATCAGGTACGTAAAGGATTGTCAGGAAACTGGTACCGGGATGGCAACACAGCGATTGAAGGGTGTCCGGTATACCGCGTAGCCGAGGCTTATCTCAATTACATCGAGGCTGACTGTATGGAGCATAATGGAACTTCCATTGGTTCGGAGGCAGCAGGATATTGGGGAGATCTCCGCGAAAGAGCCGGATTGCCAAGAGACTATACAGTGACCGTGAACAATACCGATCTGTCCAAAGAACTGGACTGGGCCGTATATTCGGCAGGTAAAACAGTCTCTCCTCTACTATACAACATCCGCCGTGAACGGCGTTGTGAGCTACTTGCAGAAGGTTTGCGCATGTTAGACTTAAAACGCTGGAGAGCGCTGGACCAGGTTAAGCAATTTGTAATCGAAGGAGTTAACTTATGGGAATCCGATTTAAAGGATAAATACATGCAGGACGGAAAAAATCTTCTGATACAGGAAGGAACGGAAGGACAGACCTCTAATGTATCAAGCTATGCTAATAGCGGTAAATATCTATGTCCTTACCGCGCTGTGAAGACAAACAATCTGATGTATGATGCAGGATACACATGGTGTGAAGCGCATTATCTGAATCCTATCGCTATCACGCACTTCAGAATTACGGCCTCAAATCCTAACGATCTGAATACTTCTATTATTTACCAGAATCCAGGATGGCCGATTCAAGCCAATGAAGGGCCGATAGGTATTAAATAAAATAGATAAAGCCATCTTGGATATGGTAAAAAAGTGTAGGACGAACCGGGCTAATGTTTAATAAAAAATAAAGCTCGGCGTCCTATGCTTCAAACTATCGGGAAATTTGTACCTTGCCCGAACGAAATTCTAATGCGAAACAAAACAGTCTGACATTAATATATAAAGATAGATCAATCAAGCAAATCTAAGAATTATGAAAAGTACTTCAACATGGTGGAAAATCTTACTCAGTGGTCTGTTATTGGCTGGGACACTGGTAGCTAACGCCGACACTTACCAGCCATCTTACTCCACAGCCGGCTTTTATCAGCTTTCCAACACAGGCCGCACAGTGTATAACATGAATCCTGCCTGGCGATTTTATAAAGGCAATATCAAAGGAGCGGAACAGCCGGGGTTCAATGACAAAGACTGGAACATCGTATCATTGCCCGACGGCATAGAATATCTCCCCACTGAAGCGAGCGGATGCATCAACTATCAGGGTGAAATCTGGTATCGCAAACACTTCACTCCCGAAGAGAGTTGGAAAGGGAAACAACAATTCCTCCACTTCGAAGCCATTATGGGAAAGTCAAAAATATGGGTGAACGGAAAGTTGCTGAAAGAGCATTTCGGTGGTTTTCTGCCTGTCATCGTAGATGTCACTTCCAGTCTGAAGTATGGAGAAGACAATGTAATCACTGTATGGGCAGACAACAGTGACGATCCCTCCTACCCTCCCGGCAAACCGCAAGATGCACTGGATTTTGCATACTTCGGAGGAATTTACCGGGATTGCTGGATGATAGTTCACAACAAGGTATTCATCACCGATCCGAATTATGAGAACGAGACAGCCGGAGGCGGATTGTTTGTCTCTTTCGACAAAGTTTCCGAGCAATCCGCACAGTTGAAACTGGATGCACATATACGCAACACTTCCAGAAAGTCCTTCGGTGGTAAAATACTCTATGAACTCTATGACCGCGACGGCAAACGTGTTCTCTCTAAGGAGGCCGGTTTGTCGGTAAGCAAGGGGCTTGCAAAACAAATTTCCTGCAAAGTGACTGTAGAAACACCTCATTTATGGTCACCCGACAGCCCCTACCTTTACAAACTACACATTTATATAAAGGATAAAGCCGGTAACACCATTGACGGATATTACCGCCGCATCGGTATTCGCAGCATTGAATTTAAAGGAAAAGACGGATTCTGGCTGAATGGCAAACCTTATCCCTATCCTCTGATGGGAGCCAACCGTCATCAGGATTTTGCAGTGATAGGCAACGCCTTACCCAACAGCCTTCATTGGCGGGACGCGAAGAAGTTGCGTGATGCCGGAATGCGTGTTATCCGCAACGCCCACTATCCGCAAGATCCGGCGTTTATGGATGCTTGTGATGAATTAGGACTGTTTGTTATTGTCAACACACCGGGATGGCAATTCTGGAATGATCAACCGATCTTTGCTCAAAGAGTGTATAGTGATATCCGCAATATGGTTCGCCGTGACCGCAACCACCCCAGTGTATGGATGTGGGAGCCGATTCTGAACGAAACATGGTATCCGGCGGATTTTGCTAAAAATGTAGTAGACATTCTCAATGAAGAATATCCGTATCCATATTGTTATGCCGGATGTGATGTAACAGCACGCGGACACGAATACTTCCCGATACACTTTACCCATCCGATGAACGGAGGTGGCGGAGCCTTTAATACTGAAAATCTGGACCCGAAAATCAGTTATTTCACCCGCGAATGGGGAGATAATGTGGATGACTGGAACTCTCACAACTCACCAAGCCGGGTCAATCGTAGCTGGGGAGAAGTACCGATGCTGATTCAGGCACAGGGATATGCCAAAAACGATTACCAACTCACCAGTTATGATGGACTATACAGAACTACCAGACAACATATGGGCGGTTGCCTGTGGCACTCGTTCGATCATCAGAGAGGCTATCATCCAGATCCGTTCTACGGAGGTATCATGGATGCCTTCCGACAACCGAAGCTATCTTATTATATGTTCTGTTCCCAGCGTCCTGCCGAACCCAACAAAGAATTGATCGCAGATAACGGACCGATGATTTACATAGCTAATGCCATGACTCCTTTCTCTCCGAAAGATGTAACGATATATAGCAACTGCGACGAAGTTCGCCTCACCTATTGCAAGGGAGGCAAAGAGTATACTTATCATAAGCCGGCAAATGAAGCCGGAATGCCTTCACCCGTCATCACATTCAAAGATGTATTTGATGTCATGTATGATAAAAAGCTGTCACGCCAAAAGAAACAGGCAGATTCTTACCTTCTGGCAGAAGGATTAATGGACGGGAAAGTGGTTGCGACACACAAAGTAACGCCTACACGCCGCCCGTCAAAACTGTTGCTCTGGGCAGATGACGAGAAAGTGCAGATGAAAGCGGACGGATCGGACATCGTGACGGTCATTGCAGCCATCGCAGATGAAAACGGAAACATCAAGCGTTTGAATAATTATGAAATAAAGTTCGAAATCGAAGGACAGGGCCAACTGGTTGCCGACGAAGAAACATTCACCAATCCACGTCCGGTACTTTGGGGAACTGCTCCGGTGCTGGTAAGATCTACCACCACACCGGGAGAAATCAAAATCCGCGCATCGGTGGTATGGCAAGGCAAACATACGCCGGTTCCGGCAGAACTGATTATTCCTACTTTTCCTTCGGAACATACGCTGGTAGCAGACAAAGAAGAACTGACACAAGCACAATCCGCAAGCAAAGATGCCGGAAATAAGGTGAATGCCGCCTCATCCAATTGCGAAAAGCGTGTACTTGAATTGCAACAGGAACTGAACCGCCTGAAACTGAAAGAAGTAGAAAAGCAACAGAGTGACTTTGAATAATGCGCACGGTTCTATCTATAAACAGAAAAACACAAACTTATTAAAATACAGTTATGATAAATAGAATAGTATATACTTCATTTTTATTAGGAGCGAGTTTCGCCAGTACAGATGCACAGGTAAATACTCCTCCCAATATTGTATTGATTTTATGTGACGACATGGGATTCTCCGATCTGGGTTGCTACGGAAGTGAAATCCAGACTCCCAACATAGATCGTCTGGCAGAAAACGGGGTACGCTTCAGCCTGTTCAAAAATACAGGAAGAAGCTGCCCCAGCCGTGCTGCTTTGCTGACAGGGCATTATCAGCACGAAGCCGGCATGGGATGGATGACGGCAGTAGATGAACACCGCCCCGGATACAGAGGACAAATTACGAAAAACATCCCCACCATTGCCGAGGTGATGAAAGCGAATGGCTACAGCACATATATGAGCGGTAAATGGCATGTCACAGTGGACGGAGCTTTTGATGCTCCCAACGGCAGCTATCCGGCCCAACGGGGATTTGACAAATATTACGGTTGCCTGAGCGGAGGAGGCAGTTATTATAAACCGACACCGGTATACAGCAATCTGACCCGAATCACTGAATTCCCCGATGACTATTACTATACCACTGCCATCACCGATTCCGCCGTCAGTTTTGTCAAGCAACACCCTACAGACAAACCGATGTTTATGTACGTAGCTCACTATGCCCCTCACTTACCCCTCCAGGCTCCTGCCGATCGTGTAGAAAAATGCAGAGACCGATATAAAGTGGGATATGACGTGTTGCGCAAACAACGTTTCGACAGGTTAAAGGAGTTGAAGTTCATTTCGGACGAGATGGATTATCCTGTCTACCAAAAAGAATTTGGCGGGAAACGTCCCTCCTGGGGAACGCTTACCCCAAAGCAACAGGAACAGTGGATTACCGATATGGCAACCTATGCCGCCATGATCGAAATTGTGGATAGCGGAATCGGTGAACTGGTGGAAACCATCAAGGAGAAAGGGATACTGGACAATACCGTATTTATCTTCTTAAGCGATAACGGTGCAACCAAGGAAGGCGGATATCTGGGGCAGCTTATGGCTGATTTGAGCAATACTCCTTATAGAAGCTATAAGTCACAATGTTTTCAGGGAGGCACAAGTACCCCTTTTATCTTATCTTATGGCGATGCCGGAAAAAACAAGATGAAAGGTCAGATTTGCAGACAACCTGCCCACATTATAGACATACTGCCTACCTGCATGGATATTGCCACAGCCACTTATCCGTCAGAATTCAAAGAGAATTTGCCCGGCAAGAGCTTACTCCCTTCAATTCATGGAAAAAAGATAAAGCCCAGAGAATTATACTTTGAGCATCAAAGTTCCTGCGCCATTATTTCCGACCATTGGAAACTGGTACGGGGCAGCCGGAATGAACCATGGGAGCTAATCGACTTATCGATAGATCCGTTCGAAACCAAAGATTTGTCCGCCCAATATCCAAAGATTGTGAAGAAACTAGAAGTTAAATGGAATAAATGGGCAGAACAGTGTAATGTCTTCCCACTCGAAAACAAACCTTGGACCGAAAGAATTAATTATTATCTGAAACAAAATCCGGATCAAAGCGGAAAAGAATAAAATCAGGGAACAATAACCTTTTTAATACCAGGTTATAGAAAAAGACTGTTCCTTTTGAAGCGAACAGTCTTTTTTCTGTTTACATAACATATTGTTTGTATATAGCTGTTTTTTTGTTATTTTTGCACCATCATCTTCTAAAAAGCTGTGATACACATAGATTAATAATATATATTTTATCTAATAAAAAACACGCCACGATAATGAAAAAGAAACACTCGCTCCTATTTTGTGCCTTATTTACGATTTTTACAGGCCATGCAGAAAGTACGGATTACACCAAAGGACTTTCTATCTGGTTTGATTCTCCCAATACACTGCAAGGAAAAGAAGTCTGGCACAGTGCCCAACAGGATGCCAGTTGGGAATCACAGTCATTGCCCATCGGCAATGGAAGCATCGGTGCTAATATTTTGGGTTCAGTAGAAGCAGAACGCATTACTTTTAATGAGAAAACACTCTGGCGTGGCGGCCCTAATACAGCCAAAGGAGCAGATTACTATTGGAATGTGAACAAACAGTCCGCCCATATCCTGGACGAAATACGTAAAGCGTTCGTAGAAGGAGACCAGAAAAAAGCGGAAAAACTGACACGCGAGAATTTCAACAGTGAAGTCCCTTATGAATTTTCCAGAGAAAAGCCTTTCCGATTTGGTAACTTCACTACAATGGGAGAATTCTATGTAGAAACGGGATTAAGCACAATAGGCATGAGCGACTACAAACGTATCTTATCACTGGATTCGGCAATGGCGGTGGTTCAGTTCAAAAAAGATGACGTAGCATATCAGCGTAACTATTTTATTTCTTATCCTGCCAATGTGATGGTGATGCGTTTCAGTGCCGACCAACCGGGCAAACAGAATCTCACTTTCAGATATGCACCCAACCCGGTATCTACCGGACAGTTCTCTACCGACGGTAATAATGCCCTTGTTTATACAGCCTCCCTTGACAATAACGGAATGAAATATGCAGTACGTATTCAGGCCACAGTAAAAGGAGGAAGCCTAAACAACGCAGACGGGCGGATTACAGTGAAGGAAGCAGACGAAGTTATATTTTATGTCACTGCGGATACCGATTATAAAATGAATTTCGCACCGGACTTCACCGATCCTAAAACATATGTCGGCGTTAACCCGCTTGAAACAACACAGCAATGGATGAAGGATGCCGTAGCCAAAGGATATGCCAACTTACTGAACGAACACTACAAAGACTACGCTTCTTTGTTCAACCGGGTGAAACTTGAGTTGAATCCTACAGTGAAAACAGCCAATCTGCCCACTGCCCAACGACTGAAAAACTATCGGAAAGGACAACCTGACTACTACTTGGAGAAACTCTATTACCAGTTCGGACGCTATCTGTTGATAGCCAGTTCCCGACCGGGAAATATGCCTGCCAATCTGCAAGGCATCTGGCATAACAACATAGACGGTCCTTGGCGTGTGGATTATCATAATAACATTAATATCCAAATGAACTACTGGCCAGCCTGCTCTACAAACCTGGATGAATGTATGCTTCCGTTAATCGATTTCATCCGTACCTTAGTGAAACCGGGAGAAAAGACCGCTCAGTCTTATTTTGGCGCAAGAGGATGGACAGCATCTATTTCCGCCAACATCTTCGGCTTTACCACCCCATTAGAAAGTCAGGACATGTCCTGGAACTTTAATCCGATGGCAGGCCCCTGGCTGGCAACTCACGTCTGGGAATATTATGACTATACCAAAGACCTGAAATTCCTGAAAGAAACAGGATATGAACTGATTAAGAGCAGTGCCAACTTTACTGTTGACTATCTCTGGCATAAACCGGACGGAACGTATACGGCTGCCCCCTCTACTTCACCGGAACACGGGCCTGTCGATCAGGGAGCTACATTTGTGCATGCAGTTGTCCGTGAAATCCTGCTGGATGCCATCCAAGCGAGCAAAGAGTTGGGAATAGACAAAAAAGAACGCAAACAATGGGAACATGTGCTTTCCAATCTCGTTCCTTATAAAATAGGTCGTTATGGTCAGTTACTGGAATGGTCAACCGATATCGACGATCCGAAAGACGAACATCGCCATGTAAATCATCTCTTCGGTCTGCATCCCGGACACACTGTTTCTCCTATCACTACTCCCGAACTGGCAGAAGCTGCCAAAGTTGTATTGGTGCATCGTGGCGACGGTGCTACCGGCTGGAGTATGGGATGGAAGTTGAACCAATGGGCACGCCTGCAGGATGGAAATCACGCCTATACCCTCTTTGGTAATCTGTTGAAAAACGGAACAGTAGATAACCTTTGGGATACACACCCGCCTTTTCAAATAGATGGAAACTTCGGTGGCACAGCAGGTATCACAGAAATGCTGTTGCAGAGCCACATGGGATTCATCCAACTGCTGCCTGCATTGCCGGATGCCTGGAAAGACGGTTCGATTCAAGGTGTATGCGCCAAAGGAAATTTCGAGATAGATATGATATGGAAAGACGGGCTCTTGCAAGAAGCCACCCTTCTATCCAAGGCGGGAGAAAATTGTACCGTAAAATATGCCGGTAAAACAATCTCTTTCAAGACTGCAAAAGGACGTAGCTATCAACTTAAATATGACAAAGAGAATGGATTAACCCAAATCAGACAATAGCACTGAATCTATTTCATTCAGATGAACACATTTACCCCCAATATCGACCATGAAAATTTATACTTGCCTTTGTTTGCTTTTCTTAGCCGGATATCTGGTTGCCCAGAATAATACTTCGGCTTTGTTGCCCATGCCCAATCAGATCACACCGGTAAAAGGGAAACCTTTTACCGTCCGTTCCGGAAAGACGGCTATCTATTTGAATCAGCCGGAATTGCAGTTTACAGCAAAGACGCTGCAAACGATATTACAAGACAGGATGCAGGCAAAGGTTCCACTTGCATCCGAATCCGGCCGTGCGGACATCCGTTTGCTGGTTGATCCTGCAATGGAAGGAAAAGAGCATTATCGTATCAAAATAACCTCCAAAGGGATCACTATCAGCGGAGCTACCGCAGGAGCGGTCTATTATGGAGTCATGACGATGGATCAGCTTCTATTAGGTGACGCGTGCGCCACTGCACACAAGGAGATTTCTCCAATCCGCATTGATGATGCACCCCGCTTCCCTCATCGGGCATTGATGCTCGACCCTGCCCGTCATTTCCTTCCGGTAAATGATGTGAAGTTCTTCATTGACCAGATGGCACGTTACAAATACAACATACTCCAGTTGCACTTGACAGACGACCAGGGATGGAGAGTCGAAATAAAAAAACATCCTAAATTAGTCGGCAAAGATTATTATACGCAAGAGCAGCTTGCCGAAATCATTCAATATGCCGCCCAACGGAATATCGAAGTCATTCCCGAACTGGATATCCCCGGACATACAGTAGCTATACTAGCCGCCTATCCCGAATTGGGATGTACACACACCGATACGCTACCTAAGATAGTAGGCAAAACTACAGATCTAATGCTTTGCGCGAACAATGAGAAAGTGTATTCCGTATATCAGGATATCATCAAAGAAATATCTTCCTTGTTCCCATCCGATTACATACATTTAGGAGGCGACGAAGCTGTGATAGAAAAGAACTGGACCCAATGTAGCCGTTGTCAGGCCATGATGAAAAAGCTAGGTTATCAGAAAGCTTCACAGCTCATGATTCCTTTTTTCAGCCGTATGCTTTCTTTCGTCCAAGAGAACAATAAGACTCCTATACTTTGGTGCGAACTGGACAATATTTATCCGCCTGCCAACGACTATCTCTTTCCTTATCCCAAGAACGTAACTTTAGTAAGCTGGCGTGGAGGATTGACACCTACCTGTCTTGAACTTACCCGAAAACACGGTAATCCGCTTATCATGGCACCAGGTGAGTACGCTTATCTGGATTATCCGCAACTGAAAGGAGATTTTCCCGAGTTCAACAATTGGGGTATGCCCGTTACTACTTTGGAAAAGTCGTATCAATTCGACCCGGGATATGGCGTGCCTGCCGAAGATCAGGCTCATATCACCGGAGTTATGGGAACTTTATGGGGAGAAGCGATACGAGACATTAACCGGGCAACTTATATGGCATATCCCCGCGCTTTCGCATTGGCAGAAGCCGGATGGACACAAATGAAATTCCGTAATTGGGAATCATTCAAACAACGTCTCTACCCCAACCTAACTAATCTGATGAAGAAAGGGGTTTCGGTACGCGTTCCCTTTGAAATAGCTGACAAGAAATAGATTCAAATTAGTTTTTGACAAGTATCCTTTTTGCCATTTCTATTCGTTCTTTAAAATATGCGCAAACGGTTTCCCAGGGATAATAGGGAAAACGAGAAGTTGCAATGGGGAGTTTCGCTTCTTTTTCATTCAAAAGAATCTTAACCCATACCCCACGGGCTTTATCATGGTAGAAAATCCATTGTACATTAGCAGCCATTGGAGATATCTCATAATCTTTCCAATATCGGGAAACTGAATCAGGATTGGAAATTTGAACATCCGTATTCTCTATGCCCATCAATGCCACAAAAGGGATCACCGTTTCCGCATGAGCAAAATGAAAGTTCGCAGCATTATCAGACTTGCCTTTTATTACTTCATCAGTAGTATAAATGAAATCTGATAACAAAGGCCATGAAATGGCAACAGGCAACATCCTTCCGACAGGTGCGGAGCTTTTACTCATATATTGTCTCAAATTCTGAGTTTGCCAATAGCTACGCCATTCTTCCATTGTGAAAAGGTCGTCTAAATTCGTCAATAGCCCTGTATCAGGAAGTATGGAAGCTATGGAAAACAAAGCCATAACAACCTCTTCCGCTTCTTCATCGGTCTCTCGTTCCGGTTCAATAAAAAATTTCTTCATGATAGAAGCAGAAGATATTTTATTCCGTACAAATGCTTTATATATAGAAAGCCAATCACCATTATTCTTATAATTTACATAAGATTTGTTTAAATCAAAAAAGCGGAGAATATCATCGTATTGCCTCCCCTCATTTCGTTGTATACGTAAAGAAGGATTATCCTGCATCAAACGAGTAAGAAATGCATCCATACTATTTATACACCGAGGAACATAGGTTGCTATAGCCTCAACTTTAGCCGAATTACTGAATAATTGAGGATAATGTCTCATCATACGTCCGGCAATTCCCTTTTGTTCCAACTCTCCCAACACTGACAGTTTTCCCCACTGTCCCTCAAAACTATCAGATAAATGCTGTAATGTAGAGAGTAATATTTTCCCATCAGTTGTTAGTCTGTTTTCCTGTTGCCCCAGTATAAGTGCTTCTTTAGCCTTATCCAGTGCCTTCCCTGAAGTTGGGAACCGGGCTCCATGTCTTCCCAAATGGTTGATATAAAATGGCACCATATCACTAGTAGAAAGATGGAATGAATCTTCCTGAACAGGATATAGCATTGCTGTTCCTGCATATTGTTTTATTACATCCTGTCCCCAAACACTGGAAATAGAGTAAAACATAAAAATCCCAATTAACAATAACCCTTTCATATTATAAATCCATTATATTTATAGGCTATAACGATGAAAACAATGATTATGTTTACCCAAACTCACACATAAAACCCTAAGATTTCAGTTTCAACTGGTCATTTATGAACAGTCTCTATATGAATAGAAAAATAAAGTTGTACTATACACACTTTCTATTCTTAAAGAGACAAGCATACCTTTCCATACAAACAAGTGAATATATATAATTTAGGGATAAAGCGTTTTTTGCAACCATTTAAACAGTAGTATAAAACGGAAAGCATACTACTATTATTAAGTTAATATACAAATAGATACAGATCATTATATTCTCAACATGTTCTCATGCCTTTGAGAAAAAATACTCACCATAATGAGAAAAAATACTCATGCCTTTGAGAATATTTTCTCATTGCAATGAGAAAAACTTCTCATTGCGGTGAGAATAAAAGTCCCTTGTAGGAATCTGATAATGATTCACTACTTCACGTTTTATAGATGCTTTAATTCATGACGGAATAAAGAAAAGGATAAACTTTCGATGCTATTACTTGAAGATTTCAAATAAGTTCTTGTGGAACTTGGTTAACTCTGTCTTTTAATAAATCCAATACTGTTTGTATTCACCAATATCATATTTATGTCTGTGCAAATATAAAACTATTTTTTAAAGAATGATATAATAACCCCATTTTTTCTTTATTTTCCTCCTAATAAAATGTTTTTTCCAACGAATACTCATCAAAATAATACAATTTGAGTCTCTATATTAGTACTCAAAATATAATAAAAGTCATTCTTATTCATAAGCAACTCATAGACTACTATTTAGCTATTCTCCATATAATTATATCAAGTTCCACAAGAACTATAATCTAATTTGTATTTTTTATAGAAACAAAACAGCACAGTTCGGCATTGCAGAAAAAAAAGATATAATATGTTAGCCTTTTAGTATAAATAAAATAACAATAATGCCTATGGAGAAATAAATATTAAACTATTTAATGTACACACAACATTACAGAAAATACATGATTAAAATTAATCATGTATACAACGAAGCGAAATCCTATATCAAGGAAAACACAATGAAAGATTGCCTATACAGACAATAGTTTGAAATAACCTTAATAGTTTAACTAATATCAATTTCATGGAAAACACATCCTAGGACTCCACTCGGAGATCTCGCCAAGCGAGAGTTCTCTGTTTACTCCAAGTATACATTTAGCAACTTAAATCTCTCCCCTTGCCGAGGAGTATTAACATTTAAATACTATTTATGAAAAAGAAAATCACACAAACGTTACTGCCAATAGTTATGGGATTATCCCTAATAATGCAGTTTGCCTGTTCGGATGACGATAAATCAGGCGGAAATTATAATGGACCTCTAAAACTAACCACTTTTTATCCGGATTCAGGATATCTTTCCTCCAAAATTATAATAGAAGGTGAAAATCTAGGAACAGATGCTTCTAAATTGTCAGTCTACTTTAATAAAAAGAAAGGATACATTTCACAAGCATCCGGAAATATTCTGATGGTTTATGCACCTAAATTACCGGGAGACACCTGTATCATCTCTGTAGTAAAAGGAAATGATTCTCTTACTTTCGACAACAAATTCCGCTACATCTCCCGTTTTACAGTAGAAAATGTATGTGGTAAAACAGGTAGTGGATATAATATTGGCGGAGATCTTGCCAGTACAACCTTTGAAGCTTGGCGATTAAAAGTAGGATGCTGCGATCCGGAAGGGAATTATTATTCATGTTATTCTTCATTTGGAAATAATGGAGGTCTTGCGTTAATCAGTGAGAAAAAAAACCAATCAAAGAAAATCATATCAGAAATGGTTAATGATGTAATGTATCACAATGTAACCGAGAAACTGTACGCCGTAGGTACACAAAAAAACGTCATTTATGAGATTGATCCTTCCAACGACTGGAAAGTTAAGCGACGTTACTTGAAACCACAAGACCCTCCTGCCAAACAAATTGACTACAACTCTACAGCTTGTATAGCTTATTGTACTACAGATGGCTACTTTTACGGCCGTACGGCAACCAAACAATTATTCCGATTTAAACTGGAAGATATGGTATGTGAATACATCAAAAACGATGTATATAACTCGACAACTCCAGAAACAGAAAACAGCTATATTGTCAGCATGATGTTCGACCCGACTGAACCAACTCATCTATATACTTCTTACGGAGCATCTTCTGTTATAACCATGCAGGATGTATCGAAACCTGAATCTGAAGAAATAATATATGCCGGACATCTTAATGTAAGAGCTGATAATACGAGTACTACTCAAGTAATTAATGGATATCGGACAGACTGTTTGTTTAACTGGAACAACCAAATGACCATTATAGTAGACGAATCTGGACAAAAAAACATGTACATTGCAGATGCCGGAACCCAGACCATACGCAAAATTGATATGAATACAGGTATGGTAACAACCGTTGTAGGCAGACAAAATGTTAAAGGTAACCAAAGTGGCACTCCACTGGAAGCCACCTTCAACTGGCCCAAGGGAGTAGGATTGACTGCCGAAGGAGATTTGTATATTTCAGACTGCGGGTCCGGATGTGTCCGCAAGTTGAGTCTGCGTTAACCCCAATAATCATATGTAAAGAAGACACTAATGAAAAAATACATATTACTATCATTACTGTTCTTCTGCAACGCATCAATAATGATGGGGCAGGAGAAACAATTAACAATTTCGGGACATGTATTCGACGAAAGCAATGAGTCGCTGCCCGGAGTCAGCGTATACCTAAAGGACCGCGCAGGAGTAGGTACCAGCACCGATATTAACGGAGCCTTCAAGTTATCTGCCCAAAAAGGAGATATCATTATATTCTCTTTTATCGGTTACAAAAAGATGGAACATATCGTTTTGAAAGATGAAAAGAATCTGCGGATTATGCTGAAAAGCGATTCACAACAAATGGATGAAGTTGTCATCACCGGTATGGGAACAAAAGAAAAGAAGGTCAACCTGACCGGAGCTGTCACCAATGTGGATATATCACAGATACAGACACCAGCCACTTCCCTAACTAATATGCTCGGTGGTCGTGTACCCGGTATTATCTCCGTACAGTCCAGCGGTGAACCGGGCTCTAACATGTCTGAATTCTGGATTCGTGGTATTGGTACGTTTGGAGCAAGCTCGAGTGCACTTGTACTTATCGACGGGCTCGAAGGTGACTTGAACAGCATCGACCCCGCCGATATCGAAAGTTTCTCCGTATTGAAGGACGCTTCCGCAACTGCCGTATACGGTGTACGCGGTGCGAATGGAGTCGTACTGGTGACTACCAAGCATGGGACATCCGACAAGATGGAAGTAAACGTTCGTGCTAATGTCAAAATCTCCTATCTCACTAAGCTTCCCGAATATTTACGTGCATACGACTACGCTGTGTTAGCCAATGAAGCAAGTGCCATGCGTGGAGCACAGCCTATTTATGATGACATTGAACTGAAAGCCATTCAGTATCATCTGGATCCCGACTTTTATCCGGATGTAAACTGGCAGGATGAAATTCTGAAAAGAACCTCGCTTCAGCAAACATATTACGCTAGTGCCAGAGGAGGTGGTAGTATCGCCCGTTATTTTGTCAGTATGAATATGTCAAATGAATCGGCAATCTACAAGCAAGACGAAAACAGCAAGTACATCAAGGATGTGCACTACAACACTTACGGAATGCGTCTGAACGTAGACTTCAACCTGACCAAGACAACCGAACTTTATTTCGGTTCGGATATCTACCTATCCTCACAAGCACTACCCGGGCAAGGAGCATCAACCGACCAATTATGGGATGCCCAAGCCAAACTGACTCCGCTCACTATTCCTGTCCGTTATTCTACAGGAGAACTGCCCACCTACAAATCGGGCGCAAAAGATGTGTACTCACCCTATGCCATGTTGAATTATACAGGTTTGAAAAACATCAATACTTACTCTGGTACCTATACAATACGCTTACAGCAAGATTTCAGTTTTCTACTGAGAAATCTGGCTCTTAACATTCAGGGGGCCTACAGCAACAGCTCTTATTTTGAAGAGACACGTTCTGTCAAGCCCGACATGTATTGGGCGGAACGCAGGGATGAGAACGGAAATCTGGAACTTATACACACTATAAAGAAAGAAGGAACAAAATATACTAAAAACAGAGACAGCCAGTACCGGAAATACTTTCTTCAGGCAAATCTAACCTGGAAAGCTATGCTGAACGATGAACACCGTATTTCCGCTCTTATACATTATGAAATGAGTGATAGCAAAAACACAAAAGATTTAAATAAGGACGGTATGGCTGCTATTCCTTTAAGATATCAGGGTTTGTCTGGAAAAGTCAGTTATGGGTTCAGAGATACATATCTGCTCGATTTCAACATAGGATATACCGGTTCAGAAAACTTTGAGAAAGGTAAACGCTTTGGGTTCTTTCCGGCCATATCCGGTGGTTGGGTGCCTACCCAATATGAATTCATGCAAGAAAAGCTTCCTTGGCTGAATTTTCTCAAAATCAGAGCTTCGTATGGTATCGTAGGTAACGACCGTATTTCAGACAAACGTTTCCCCTATCTGACGATTATCAATGAGTCTGCCGAAAAAGGCTGGGGATACAATGAAGCCGGAATCACTGAAAATCAAATGGGAGCCGACAATCTGAAATGGGAAAAAGCTAAAAAGATAGATGTAGGTATCGAAGGCGAATTATTCAACAGCAAACTGAGTTTCGTGATCGATTTCTTCAAAGACATCCGTGATGGCATCTTCCAGCAACGCCAACAAGTTCCAGAGTATATCGGCCTTGTCAGCATGCCATTTGGCAATGTAGGCAGCATGAAAAGTTATGGTTCGGACGGAAACGTGACCTATATACAGAATATTGGCAAAGATATGTCGGTAACATTCCGAGGAAATTTTACCCTTAGTAATAACAGGGTGAATTATTTTGAAGAGGCAGATACCAAATATGAATATAATTCTGCCACCGGACGTCCTTATGGATACCAAAAAGGACTGATCGCATTAGGATTGTTCAAAGATGACGAGGATATCGCTAATAGTCCTAAACAGACTTTCGGTAGCTATCTGCCCGGAGATATTAAATACAAGGATGTCAATGGAGACGGTGTTGTAAACGGGGATGACAAAGTACCTTTGTCATTCAGCAGTACTCCACGCTTCATGTATGGATTCGGAGTTGAATTCAGATATAAGAGACTGTCGGCTGCCGTACTATTCAAGGGAACCGGAAATACCGATGTTTATCATGTGGGGGTACCAGCTTCAAACGGCGCTCTATATGACGAAGGCTACATTCCATTCTATGGCAAACAGACTGGTAATGTACTGAGCATAGTCAAAAACCCTGCCAATCGTTGGATTTCCCGTGAATATGCTGAGAAGATGGGGCTAGATCCATCTTTGTCAGAAAATCCTAATGCCCGATTCCCTCGCATGTCATACGGAAATTTGGAAAACAATTCCCAGACATCCAGTTTTTGGAAAAACAATGCAAAATACCTGCGGCTATCAGAAGTAAACATCAATTATAGTGTAAATGTACCCAAGACTATAAAGAATTTGGGAATCAATTCTATCGACCTTTCACTCGTAGGCAACAATCTTTGCGTATGGGATAAGATTGATATCTGCGATCCGGAACAAGCATTATACAACGGACGGCGTTATCCAATTCCTGCCAGCGTGACTTTGCAGGCATACATCAAATTCTAACTATCAAAAAATGAATTATATGAGAAAACTAATATTGCATTCAATTCTATTGTTGTCCGTCTTTTCTATCTCTTCCTGTAATTATCTGGATGTAGACAAGTGGTTTGACGATACAATGAAATATGACTCCATCTTCTCCCGTAAAGAATACTTGGAAAGATATATGTGGAACGTAGCATCCATGTTTCCCGATGAAGGAGACTTTCTCAATAGTCCGGCGACAGCAGGACCGTTAGCTACCGATGAGGCTTTTGAAACTTTTAATGCAGAAACCTATACTGGTATGGCATACGTCACGGGAGCCATTAACGAAGAAAACATCACCAATAAAGATGCTAAAAAGAAAAAATCTATTTATCAATGGGACACGATGTACAAAATCATCCGTAAGGCAAACATTATCCTCTCACGTATGGATGAAGTGACCGATATGAGCAATCTGGAAAAACCGGACATCTGGGCATACACCTATTTTATGAGAGCCTACGCATACTACCATCTCATCATGGATTTCGGTCCTGTCATCCTTGTAGGAGATCAGGTATATCCCTCCAACGAGCAGCCGGAAGCCTATGCAAACGTACGTGCGACGTATGACGAATCAGTAGACTATGCTTGCGAACAATTTGAGTTGGCGGCACAATATCTACCCGAAACTCAGCCGAACAGCAGCTTCGGCCGCCCCACCAAGGGAGCGGCTTATGCACTGATTGCAAGGCTAAGGCTAATACAAGCCAGTCCACTATACAATGGCCGCGGACAAACATACTTCGGGAACTGGAAACGGAGCAGTGATGGAGTGTTCTACATTTCCCAACAATACGACGACCGTAAATGGGCGGTAGCCGCAGCAGCTTGCGAAAGAGTCATAGACATGGGGCGTTATGAACTGCATACTGTCCCTGCAGATAAAGACTCTTTTGTACCTCCAACCAACGAGAATCAGGCGTTTCCCAACGGAGTAGGCGGTATTGACCCGCTTAAATCTTACAGCTATATGTTCAATGGCGAAACAGATGGCAGAAAAAACAAGGAGTTCATATGGGGAAGAACGACCGGTAATCTATGCATTAGAGAATCTTTTCCACATTCGATGGACGGATACAATGGGATGGGCGTAACACAAAAGATGGTCAACATGTTCTATATGAATGACGGAACAGACAACTATCCCGAAGATGCAAAGCCATACAAAGAAGACGGAACATATGATAATACAAATTTCAGCACCGAGGATGAGACCTTCTCCGAATATGTATTGAAGTCAGGAGTCTTCAACATGTACCGTAATCGGGAAATGAGATTCTATGCCAACATCGGTTTCTCCGGCCGTTTCTGGAAAGCCCGCTCATACAGCGGAAGCGATGCTAAAAAGGAGCAGATGATTAAATATGACAACTCTTCTGTAACGGATGGGAAGCACTCCTCCAGTGGTAATGTGAACAACTACCCCGCCACCGGTTATGTCATTACCAAATACGTGCATGACGACGATGCATTCTCTTCGCCCGGAGGAATATTAATGGAAAAATTTTTCCCTATCATCCGTTATGCTGAAATCCTGCTGGCTTATAGCGAAGCACTCAATAATCTTCAGGGCAGTTATTCCATCGAACTAAAGGGATCGAACGGAGAGACTAAAGTCTACGAGGAAAGCCGTGACATATACAAAATCAAGCAGGCGTTCAACCCAATCAGATACCGTGTAGGACTCCCCGGAGTGAAAGATGATGAGTTGGCCAGCGTGGATGGCTTTAACAAAATCCTTCAAAGAGAAAGAGCCATTGAATTCTTGTATGAGAATCAAAGATACTATGACGTGCGCCGATGGGGCATCTACGAAGAGTCCGAAAAAGAAGCGATACAGGGGATGGACCTCAGCAAAGATGAGATGAGTGGATACTTCTATCCGGTAGTGGTAGACCATCCCTGGATAAGACACAGAGTAGTAGATCGTAAAATGGTATTCCTACCTATTGGCAAATATGAAATAAGAAAAGTGGATGGTCTGGATCAGAATCCCGGCTGGGGAGATTAAACAAATCACCCTATGAGACAATTCGTTAGCATTGAATATAAATTAAAAGAATAAGAATGAAAATATATAAAATAAGCATCCTGTCGCTGTTACTCGCATTACTATTTCTTGCCGGATGCAGTGACAGAAAGAAGTTCTTTGAAGATGAACGATACGAGAAAATGGTATACATTGTCAGCGACAATAACAATATACACAATTTGATTTACGACCTGGATGGCAAAGACGGTAATATACGCAATCTGTCGATTGCGTGTAGCGGAACCAATCCGACAGAGGAACCGGTGACAATATCGCTCACAGAAGACACAGTTCTTCTGGATGAATATAACTATACGAACTTTATCGAAGATTATAGCCGATATGCCCTCAAGATGGACCCGAAAGACTATGCGATAGAAAGCAGCACAGTTACTTATCCGACAGGAGAACCATACACGTTGGTACCTATCAAAATAGACATTTCAGTCATTGAAAGTCTGGACCCGGATAAAATCTACTTTATTCCCATAGCAATAGCCGACGCAACTCCTTATCCCATAGTAAAAAAGAAAGGAAATGCATTATTGCAGATACAGAAGAAAAACAAATATACCAGTTCCGCAGAACCTGCAAGCTATAATGCATCAGGGTATGAAGGCAGCGGATACTTTGTCATCACCAAAACAATGGTACCTCTGACCAAAAATCGGGTAAGAATCAATATCGGTACTAAGAGATTACCGGCAGAACCGGAGAATCAGCCGGACTTCATCAAGAAAAATACGATTGTTATCGAAGTAGCTGATGATAACTCCCTGACTGTAGAACCTTATGATCCTGAAGAAATGGAAGTGGAAACAGTGGATGTCAAAGTAGCCCATCCGGGTGATAACGCCTATGCACTCTACAACAACCGGCTCGACCCGACAACTACGACCTTCTGTGTATGCTATAAGTATAGACTCAAAACAGGTAGTTGGACCGAAGTACGGGAAGCAATACGCTTACCGGTGATTGTCATAGAGTAAACAAGCCAAATAAAGACCTATTAATATAAATCCGGATATAACCATCCGAATCAGAAGAAGTTATTGCAAAAGTCTGTAAGCTCTCCTCCCCCCCTCTCTTTTTTTAAGGAGAAGGGAGAGCTGAAGACCCGAAGAGCAGATAAACACACAAACCATTATCATATAAATTCATCCTGCCGACACCTTTCTGACAATAAGGCAGAGAAATAAAAAACAATTATGGAATAAACACAAAAAGTCCCTGTAAAGTATTAATTTACAGGGACTTTCTATTTTCTTAAAGCGGAGAGACAGGCTCTCGAACTTATACTTTCACAGAATATCATAAAACTGCAAACAACTGATAATCAATTACAAATT